>WNGQ01000096.1_pt1 | contig 89364 bp, 91 predicted proteins | sample 5407661 | NCBI WGS metagenome assembly WNGQ01 (sample SAMN13153382, study PRJNA577476) | soil metagenome | isolation source: 60 cm soil or saprolite under Garry oak tree replicate 2 | place: USA:California | collected 2016-06-15
GGCGGCTGCGCAGCCGCGCAGGCCCCCGCCATGGCTGATGGGACTCGAGCTGGGCAAAAGCATCCTCGTAGCGGCCGTGGTCGCCGGACTGGTGAGCATCGGAGGCATCACCACCCTTGCATCCGCGCTCGTGCTGGCGATTGTGTTGTGGATCGCGTTTCCAGTCGTGCTGCTTGTCGGGTCAGTCACACAGGAGAACGTGCCTTGGAAGCTCGGCGCGATTCATGCTGGCGATTGGCTCGCCAAGCTCGTGATCATCTCGATCATCGTCACTCTTTGGCGTTAGCGAAGGTGCCTTGCCTTGCGTTATGGACGACCTGGAATCAGAGGAGGTGAAGCGATTGGAGGTCGTTGACTGGTTGTTGGACTCCGACCCGGCGATCCGGTGGCAGGTCATGCGTGACCTGATCGACGCGCCCGACGACGAAGTCGCGGCCGAGCGTACCCGCGTCGCGACCGATGGTTGGGGCGCTTGGTTGCTGGCCCACCAGCGGAAGGATGGCCACTGGGACATAAGCACTCCCGCCAGACTTACCTCGGCCGCGGCGATCGATTGGTGGCGATCGCTGCCGCCTGCGAGGCAGGGGACGCTCTTTCCAGAGTGGACGTCGACTGCCTGGAGCTTGATGCTGTTGCGCGCGTTCGGACTCGATCCCACCCGCGCGGAGGCCCGCGCGGCCGTCCGACGGGTCAGCGAGCAGGTTGCGTGGGAACACGACGGCGAGCCATTCTTCGCGGGCGAGGTTGAGCCCTGCATCAACGGCAAGGTCGTCGCGCTCGGAGCCTACTTCGGCGAGGACGTCCAAGGCATCGTCGATCGGCTCCTCGGTGAGCAGATGGGCGATGGCGGGTGGAACTGCGAGCAGGAGAATGGGTCGACGCGTGGGTCATTCCACTCGACGATCGATGTACTCGATGGTCTGCTGGAGTACGAACGAGCCACGGGCGACTCGCCCAAAGTGAGCCCTGCCCGCATCCGCGGCCAGGAGTACCTCCTCGAACGCCGCCTGCTACGCAGGTTGTCGACTGGCGAGCTGATCGACCCGGCCTTCACTCAGTTCTCCTACCCGACCTACTGGCACTACGACGTGCTCCGAGGTCTCGACTACCTGCGCGGCGCGGGCGTCCCTCCGGACGAGCGGATGGCCGAGGCGATCGACCTGGTCCACTCCAAGCGGGATGCGGACGGTCGCTGGCCCCTCGAGAATCCCCATCCTGGCCGGCTGCATTTCGCGATGGACGACGGCGAGGGCAGACCGAGCCGATGGAACACGCTCCGGGCGATGCGGGTGCTCAGGTGGTATCGCGAAACGCCTCGATCGGCCCTCCGGACGACGTAGGGCGAGAACCGGCGAAACGTAGGCGCGAAATTGGTCGGGGTCGAGTTGCGGTCGGCTGTTGTGCGACCTCATCAGTTCAGGCCCGAAGCGGCAGAAAACTGTTCGGTCCCAGAGGTCTTCGCTCCGCGACCTAGGTCCGCGTGTCTCTCGACGGGCGCCGTGGCGCCTGGTCCCGAGGCTTTCTCATACTTACCTCGTGGCGTCGTATTCGGTCAACCGGCGTGCAATTGCGCACGCTCGCGGCCTCATCGACGCGCGCCAGTACGTTCTCGACAGCGACTGGGGTGAAGTCCAGCCGCGAGCGGAGGATGAGAACGCGTTCCTGGAAGGCCACTCCTGGGACGAGTACGCGGAATGGCACCTCGGCCTTACGGACGGTGCGACCGACCAGACCAAGAGCCGTTACGCGTTCGTTTATGGCGACTTCCGCCGCGTCCATCGATCGGGGCTGATCGCCTGCAACTACAGGGCGGCCGAATTCCGACACAAGGAAATCGAACTGGCCGCACACGAGCTCCTACAACTGCTGGACAAGTTGAGCACCTAGGCAGGCACCTTCAGGTGGCTTCCCCGGGGAATTCTTAAGAGCGTCTTCGCCAGGAGGTCGGTCTCTAGGTGAGATGGCATTCCCGACGCCCATCTGCGCACATAGGTCGGCATGGGCCGTCGCCGGGTTAGCCTTACCCGCCTAAGGCGAGACGGTGAAGCCGTCGCTCCAGGAACTCTCGCTCGGTAACGCTACTGGTGCGGATAATCGCCGCCTCATAAGCTGCCGCTGCCTCATCGACGAGGCCAAGTCGGCGGAGCATGTCCGCGCGGACGGCGTGGAAGAGGTAGTAGTCCTCGAGGTCAAGTCCGTCAAGCAAGGTCAGTGCGGCGTCGGGTCCTTCGACCTCGGCCACCGCGACGGCGCGATTGACCACCACGATCGGACTCGGAGCAACGACCAGGAGCTGGTTGTAGAGCTGAAGAATCTGCCACCAGTCGGTGTCAGCGGCGCTCGCGGCGTCCGAGTGAACCGCGTTGATCGCAGCCTGGATCTGATACGGACCGGGCTGGTTGCGCCGGAGACACTCACGGACCATCGCCTGGCCCTCGGCGATCAGCCCGCGATCCCACAGATGCCGGTCCTGGTTCGCGAGCAGAACGAGAGCACCATCCGTGGTGGTGCGAGCGGATCGCCGGGCCGCGAGGAGCAGCATCAGCCCGAGCAGGCCGACGACCTCGGGTTCATCGGGCATCAGCTCGACGAGCGCACGGCCGAGCCGGATGGCCTCCGCACAGAGCTCATCTCGGACGAGCTGCTCCCCGGCGCTCGCTGCGTAGCCCTCGTTGAAGATCAGATAGACGACGGCGAGCACCGCCCGAAGCCGACCCGGCAGCTGCGCATCGCTCGGTACCCGATAGGGGATCCTCGCGTCGCGGATCTTGCCTTTGGCCCGCACCAGTCGCTGCGCCATGGTCGGCTCAGGAACCAGAAATGCGTGCGCGATCTCCGGGGTCGACAGACCGCCCAGGAGTCGGAGCGTCAAGGCCACCTGCACGTTGAGGGCGAGAGACGGGTGGCAGCACGTGAAGATCAACCGCAGCCGGTCGTCGTCCACGGGATCCTTATCGGTGGGTTCGTTGTTGGCGTCGAGCAGAGCAGCCTGAGCCTGTTTGTCTTCACGTGACGCTTCACGCCGGAGGCGGTCGATCGCGCGGTTCCTCGCGGTGGTGATGATCCAGCCCTGAGGGCTTGGGGGCAGGCCGCCTGCAGGCCACCGTTCGAGCGCCGCGGCGAAGGCATCCTGGACCGCCTCCTCGGCGACGTCGATGTCCCCGAAGCGGCGGGCCAGGACCGCGACCGTGCGTCCATATTCGCTGCGGAATATCCCCTCGATCTCACTGGCTGCGACCCTCGGGGTGTCGGTGCTCAATCCGCGGCTTCATCTTGGAGGGGCCTCACCTCGACAGGGAGAGTGGTGGCTCGCGCGAGCTTCGAACCCCACTCGAGCGCCGCGTCGAGGTCGGGTGCCTTGATGATCGTGAATCCGCCGATGTGCTCCTTCGCCTCGGTGAACGGCCCATCTGTGATGAGGAGCTCGCCGGCCTCCGCCTTCACGACGGTGGCCGTGCTGGGCGGATGCAGGCCGGCCGTGAACACCCACGCCCCGGCGGCCTTCATCTCGCGATTCAAGACCTCGATGTCCTGCATGATCTTGCCGAGGACCTCGGGTGTGGGGACGGGTCCGTCGGGTTGGTAGATGCTCAGCAGATACTGCTTCATGCTCGCGCCTCTCCCCGTGCAGCCTCGTACGTGGCGATCAACACTCCCGTGCTCGTAGTGATGCTGTCGACCAGCCGCAGCGATGCTTGCGTGCCGCCGGGAAACAGCCGCCGTCCGATGCCTAGCACCAAAGGATGGATCATCAGCAGGTACTCGTCGATCAAATCGGCGGCCATCAGCGAGGCGATCAGAACACCGCTGCCCATGATCACGAGGTTCGTGCCCGAGCTCTTTTTGAGGTCCGCCGCCGCGCCCGGAATGTCGCCGTGAAGCAGAGTCGAGTTCGGCCAGCCGAGCCTCGTCGCCGGGTTGCTCGAGGCGACGTACTTGCGAGCGTTGTTGAGCGCGTCCTTGAACGGGCCGCCTTGGGTGTTCCAGGACGCCAGCAGATCCTCGTAGGTGCGCCGCCCGAACAGAAACGCGCGATCCTCCCCCATCCGTTCACCCATCTTGGCGACCATCGCCTCGTCGCCGCGCCGGACCGCCCAGCCGCCGCGGTCAAATCCATCCCGCGTGTCCTCGTCAGGGCGGCCTGGTCCCTGCAGCACGCCGTCAAGCGTCAGTTGATTCATGACGATTACCTTTCCCATCTCATCTCCTGTCCTTTCGGTCTCGGCAGCGCCACCCAGATGCGCCGCCTGGGGATTCCCGAGACCAGGGTGATTCCGGCCTCTCACCCCCTACACGAACGCGATCGGCCGAAATCGACATCGCCACCAAACTCGCAAACGGAATCAAATCCCGGACCCGGCCAAAGTTCCTTGACCTGGCTGGCCTCGATGGGCACCCCGATCATGTGGCGTGTGCGGAATTGGTGACCGAGCTCCGACGCGTGCATTTCACCGACAGCGTGCCTTCATCGCCAAGGGCCTCAGCAGGCTGCTGCCCATCTGGCTTCCGTGAGCATGATGCAGTTCGAGTATTTCGCCGAGGTGGCCTGAGCCAGTGCTGGGCGTAAGCCTCGCCAAGCCGCAACGTCCGATGCACGACAACTGGCGGAGGGTTGCGGTAAGGCCGCGTGAGTCGGCGCTGCTTGGAATCAGCTTCCGGCCGCGCCAGGTGGAAGCCTTCGGCCTGGGAGGCCAGGCCACGCTTGATGCGTTGCTCGAATATCCCTTCGAGTTGCTGCGCCTTGGGGCCTACTGGAACCGCATCGAAACCAGCGCCGGCGAATTCGACACCCAGGAGCTCGACTGGCAGCTCGCGGCCGCTGAGCGAACCGGAAAGATGGTGATCCTCTCAGTTGGTCCGGTCAAGAATTTCGGCTATCCCGAGTTCTACGTGCCAAAACACCAGCTCGATCGACCGCTGCGAGAGGGCGCCTTGGTTCAGCCTGAGGGTCAGGCGAGCCTTCTGTCTGCGGCCAGGCGCTTCATATCCCACATCGTCACCAAATACCGAGGTCGAGACTCGGTGGTCGCGTGGCAGCTCGAGCACGAGGCGGTCGATCCGCTTGGGTTCGAGCATTCATGGCGATTGGGGCGCAATTTCGTCGAATCCGAGCTTGCGACGTTGCGCGACAGCGATCCGTCGAGGCCCGTCATGATGAACGGGTTCCTGCCTACCTCGTCTCTGGTCAACCTATCGCAGTGGTGGCGTACCCGCGACCAGGGTGACTCGTTGGCCGTCGCTGCGCAGGTCGCCGACATCGTAGGCATCGACTACTACCCGCGAAACGCACTCCTGCGGCTGGGGCCGAGGACTCTATATGCGGACGGTTCGGGGGCAACACTGCCGAGCGCGTTGTTCAAGGCGCTGCGTGAGCGCGGCAGGCGATGGATGGTGGCCGAGGGTCAGGCCGAGCCCTGGGAGACGACGACGCTGCCTCCAAGTCCAGTTGGAAAGGCGATGTTCAGCTGCGGTCCACATCATCTGATCGAGAACTACAACGCCGCGATCAGTTGGTCGAGTCAAGAGACCCCCCTCTACGCCTACTTGTTTTGGGGTGCCGAATACTGGATCTTGAGGGCTCGATCGGGCGACCCAAGCTACCTCGGTGCTTTTCAGCGAGTACTCAACGGTTCGTGACATCTATGCCTTCCAACGGAGCGCTTGGTCTCGGTAAAACCCTGCCGTCACGACCTACCGCGCGAAATCATTCGGTGCCAGGACTGCGTCGAAGTTCTGGAGGGACGGGTAACGGGGATCAAATCCAGTTCCACTCCCGCATGATTGACCGCCGTGAGACCCCTACGCCTGCTTCAGGTAGGACTCGGTCCGCATGGTCGTGCCTGGGCCCAGCGGGTGATTCCCGACATCAAAGAAGTGGAGCCAGTCGCATTCGTAGACTCCGACCCGTACGCACTCGACGCGCTGCGTACAGAGCTCAATGTGCCGGCACACCGGTGTTTCGAATCGCTGAATGAAGCGGTTGTGGCGACACGACCTCAAGCACTGCTCAACACCACAGCTCTTGCGGGTCACGTGCCCGTGACGAGGGCGGCGCTCGATCTTGGCCTCCATGTGCTGGTCGAGAAGCCGTTCGCGCCGAACCTGAGGTCCGCGCAGGAGCTCGTTGACCTGGCGGCGGCCAGCCGTTTAGTGCTGATGGTGAGTCAGAACTACCGGTTCTTCCCTGCCCCCCGCGCGATTGCCTCACTGGTACATGAGGCGGGACTTGGAAGGCTGCACGAGGTTGCAATTGACTTTCGGCGCTACTCGCCGGCCGGACCGGCCGGCCGAGGCCGGCATCATCTCGAAGAACAGCCCCTGCTCGTCGACATGTCGATCCACCATTTCGACCTTCTGCGAATGATCCTCAACCGTGAGCCTGAGCGCATCTACTGCGAAGCCTGGAACCCGGAGTGGTCCGGTTTCAACGGCCCATCGGTGGCCGTGGCATCGATCGTCTTCGAGGACGGTGTGGTGGCCAGCTATCGCGGGAGCTGGGTCAGCGCCGGCCCTGTCACGCAGTGGGCCGGCGATTGGAGAATGGAGTTCGAACGCGGCGAGATCCTTTGGACGACCGCCGACGACGGCGACATGACGCAAGGCAGGGTCGTTATTCGGCCGCGGCAGGGCGAAGCGCATATCGCGGCGCTGCCTGTCGTGCCCCGCCCAGGGACGTTGGGCACGCTGACGGAGTTCGCGAGCGCAGTCCAGACTGGCCGCCAACCGGAGTCCTCGGGCCGCGACAACCTTGGCAGCATCGCGATGATGACAGCCGCCGTTGAGTCCGCCACGCGGCGCGATTCTGTGGCCATCTCTGGAACCGAGGAAGCGCTGGCGGTCTGATGGAAGGCAGTCGCCAGCTTCGCGTGACGATATGGAACGAGAATGTTCACGAGCGCAGGGACAAATCAGTCATGCGCATCTATCCGGACGGCATGCACGAGGCGATCGCGGCGGGCCTGCGTCGTGAGCTGGGCGCAACGGCCAGCGTCCGCTTCGCGACCCTGGAGGAACCCGAGCACGGCCTCACCGAGGAGGTGCTTGCAGAAACGGACGTCCTCACCTGGTGGGGACATTCAGCCCACGATCAGGTGACCGACGAGGTCGTAAGCCGCGTGCATGCCCGCGTCCTCGAAGGAATGGGAATCGTAGCGTTGCACTCCGCCCACTACTCCAAGATTTTTCGGCGGTTGATGGGAACCACCTGCGCACTCAGATGGCGTTCGGCGGAGGGTGGCGAGCGTGAGCTGATCTGGACGGTGAATCCTGCCCACCCGATCGCCGAAGGTGTGCCGCAGCCGATCGTCATCCCCCACCACGAGATGTACGGCGAGTTTTTCGACGTCCCCGCGCCAGATGAGCTCGTTTTCATCAGCTCATTCGAGGGCGGTGAGGTATTTCGCAGCGGCTGTTGCTACTACCGAGGGGCAGGACGCGCCGTGTACTTCAGCCCTGGCGACCAGGAGTTTCCCGTGTACCACCAACCTGAGATCCAGCGTGTGATCGCCAACTGCGTGCGTTGGTGCGGCAGTGCTGTGGCGGCGAACGATGTGCCGACAAGCAGGAAGGGCGGCGTGCGGCGGGATTGGTTCCTGGAAGGATCGTGAAGCTGGGATCGTTCATTTCACAATGATTCTTGGTCTGCGGAGCCGTACGCCCAAGGTGACCTGAGAGCTTGACGGGCTCGGCCGCAGTTTTGAGCGCCGTTCACCCCATGCGGTAGCTTGCGATACCGGTGCAGTGCCAATATAGCGAGCAAATCTGATGAGCCGCGACGGAAGAATTGGAATAGGCATCATCGGCGCCGGCGAGATCGCGGGCGCGCACATGCGTGGTTACCTGCAAGCCGTGGAGCACGCACGAGTAACAGCAATCGCGGACGTCGACCCAGCGCGTGCCCAACGTTTGACTGAGCGCGCCGGCCGACCCGAGATCTTCATCGATTACCGACAGATGATCGCGTCTCCGTTGGTGGATGCGGTCGACATTTGCTTACCGCATCACCTGCACAAAGATGCGATCGTGGCGGCAGCTGAGGCGGGGAAGCACATCCTGTGCGAAAAACCACTGTGCCTCACGATCGAGGAGGCGGAGGCGGTAACACGTGCAGTCACCAACGCGGGCGTCACGCTGATGTGTGCGCACAACCAGCTGTTTCTGCCAACTGTTGCAATGGCACGGCAGATGGTTCGCGACGGCAGATTGGGCAAGGTGTATGGCGCCCGCACAACCGACATCTTCTCCTTGACGATCGATCCCGACCGGTTAGGTTGGCGGGCACGACGGGCGACGAGCGGGGGCGGCGAGCTCATCGACACCGGGTACCATCCGACGTATCTCTTGCTCCACCTGATTGACAGTGTGCCGGTGAGGGTGGCGGCCATCCTCAGCCGGCATCGTCTGGCGATTCTTGAAGGCGAAGACTCCGCCACCGTGCTCATCGAGTTCGCGGACGGCACTGTCGGGACGATAGTGACGAGCTGGGCGTATGAGCCCGCCGGCTGCACCGAGAGGTTCTCCATGGTTGGCGAAGCCGGAAGCTTATGGAGTGATGGCCGTGCGCTGTATCACAAGCCGCGCGGCGGGGAGCAGGTGGTTGTCCAAGAATCCGGCGGTGAGACAGACACTTACGCCGCGGAAGTTGTCGACTTCATCGCCTGTCTTGTTGAGGGGAGGCGGCCAATGAACACCGAGGTCGAGGGCGTCAATGTCCTCAAGGTCATCCTCGGGGCGTATGCGTCCGCGGAGCGTGGAGAGATCGTGGAGCTGAAGAATCCGTAGGCGGTTATGGGCCTCGCTTGGGCTGGCGACCGTGCTCATTGCTCTCGCGCTCGATGTTCTGAATCGCTACGAGCCAATCGGGATCGACTTTCACACCTATCTTGCCGCGGCGAGGGTTGGTATGGAACGGGGGTGGTCGCTCATCTACGACCAGAACCTCGTCGGTATCGAGCAGATGCGGTTGGTGCCGGACCAGATCGCTCAGCCATTTCTCAGCCCTCCAACCGACGCCTGGTTGACGGCGCCCCTGACACCGCTCCCGTACTGGGTTTCGTATTGGATCTGGGCGGCCATCACCCTGGCGGCCTTAGTGGCGGCCATGGTGTGGGCGTCGCAGAGCCATGGCCTCGAGCGCTGGATCATCGCCGGAGCAGCCATCGCGTCGTGGTGGGTCTTGCATGCGGTGAACCTGGGGCAGGTGGCGCCGCTGGTGGCCGCGGGGGCGGCCTTGGCGACGCGCCTCGCGCGCGAACGGAGAGACCTCACCGCAGGACTCGCCCTGTCCCTCCTGTACTTGAAGCCGAACACCGCACTGTTGATCCCGTTCGCCCTTCTGGTTGCTGGCCGATACAGGATTTTTGCCTCGTGGGCAGCGGTGGGAGTTGTCATCGCGCTGGTGGCCTTCGGTTTGATGGGGAGCCAGGGCGTGTCCGCCTATCTGAGCCAGCTGCGCGGACCACTTCCGGAGGGCGCCAACAACCTGACGCTGGAAGGGGCGTTCGGTGTGGGAGGTGGGCTTGCCACTGCGCTTCGGGCTGGCATCGTCCTGGCGTGCCTTGCCGCCGCGTTTCGACTTCGCCATACTCCCGGGCTTGTCATCGCCGTAGGCGCGATTGGCTCACTGCTCGTGGTGCCATATCTCCACGCCTCAGACTTGTGTCTTTTCAGCGTAGCGGCATGGATTGTCTGGGAAGAACGGACGGCCATGCGATGGCGCGTGCCAATCGCGGCGGGGTGGCTGGTGAGTACTCCCTATATCAACAGCACGGCTCTGGCCTTGCGCTTGAATCGCTGGACGCTATTCGAAGTCGCTTTGCTGATCGCTCTGGCCGTCGTGGCGGTTTGGCCAGGTGGTGAGGCCTCTACACGACCAGCTTCAGCGTCAGGATCTTGAACGGCGTCAGGTCGAGCTCGAGCTGTCCGTCGCGTATTTGAATCTCATCGCGGTTTCGTTCGAGCAGGTCGCAGAGGAATGCCCTTGAGGTCGGCAGCGACGTGCGCACGCGCGCTCGGCAGCGGCCGCCCCACGCTTCGTAGAGCCTGATGATCACCGCGTCCGAGTCCTCTGCTCGCTTGATCGCCTCGACCACCACTTGCGGCGTGTCGACCTCGATCAATGACCGCTCGCCTGCGCCGCGAATCACTCGCAGCGGATTGTTGAGGTCCTCGGCGGCTGCGATCACTCCGGCGTCGCGGAAGTCTCCTGGATGGGGCATCAGCGCATATGTGAATCGATGGCTGCCGCGATCTGCGGATGGGTCGGGATGAGTCGGCGCGCGCAACAGCGACAGTCGCATGACCGAGCCCTGGATGTCGTAGCCGTACTTGCAGTCGTTGAGCAGCGCGACGCCGTAGCCGGGCTCGCCCAGGTCGGCCCAGCGATGGGCGCAAACTTCAAAGCGCGCCTGGTCCCAGCTTGTGTTGGCATGCGTGCTTCGCTCGACGTGACCGAACTGGATCTCATACGTTGCCCGAGACGACCGCACTGCGACGGGAAACGCGACCTTGAGAAACTTGTGCTCCTCCTGCCAGTCGATTTCAGTTTCGAATCGAAGCACCCGCGAATCGGCGTCGAGGACCATTCGCTGTTCCAGCGTCGATGAGCCGAACTTGCGGGTGAACCGCACAGCAGCCCGCAGCGGCCCCTCCATCTCGACGTTGGCGCTCACGAGCTCGGTGACCTGCACAAAGCTCGTTCGGTAGTCGGCGTCAACATCCCATGCGTCCCAGTTTTTCGGGTTGTCGTCGTGAAGCAAGAGCGCATTGCCTACCGCGCCCGGAGCGAGCGCCTCGCGCCTGGCTTCCTTGTCCCAGATCGATGTCAGCAGCCCGCGGTCATCCCAGGTCACACGGAGCAGCCCGTTTTCCATCGCCTGGCCCGAAACCGAAACCGGCTGTAGCTGTACCGCCCCCGAGTCCGCAACCGACGCCCAGCCGCACGCCGGCGCGCCAACCAGAACGCATCTTCCGTCGACCTCGACCACCTCGCGCCGCGGGTGTGAGTTGACGTTGAAGGCGGTCAGGTTGTCTCCGCTGCCGACCAGTGCGGATTGGGCGGATGTGGTGATGCCACCCGCGATCTCGACTACGGCCTCGAGCTCGCGCTCGGCATCTTCATAGACCCAGTCGATGCTCGAGCCCGGAAGGATGTCGTGGAACTGATTGATGAGCAGCCGCTTCCAGCTGGAGTCGAAAACGGCCGCCGGATAGTCGTGTCCAACCGCCACCGACCAGAGCGCTTGCGACGTGTAAGTTCCGCGATGCAGCTCGAAATACAGCTCGCCGACCCATGTCGTGAGGTTGTGCGCCTCTTGTTTCGCGCGAGCGAAGAAATCGGCCGCGCGGCCGAGCTCGACCTGCGGCGCACCGTCGATGCTCCGCAGGCGGTGAGCGGATTCGATCATGTCCGGTTCCGGCCCACCGCCCCCGTCTCCCCAGCCGTAGAGATAGAGCGAATGCGAAGAGCGGTCCTGGTCCTTGAAGTCCGCCACGCTGCGCACGATCTCCCCTGCCGTGAAGTTGCCGTTGTAGGTGTCCGCCGGCGGAAAGTGCGTGAAGATGGCCGTCCCGTCTATGCCCTCCCACATGAAAGTGTGGTGGGCCGGCTTGTTGGTGTCATTCCACGAGAGCTTCTGGGTCAGGAAGTATTCGCCGCCTGACTCAGCGATCAGCTGTGGTAGGGAGGCTGGATAGCCGAACACGTCGGGGAGCCAAAGCTCGCCGGTATCGACGCCGAACTCCTGCATGAAAAAGCGCTTGCCATGCACAAACTGCCGAACCAGCGCCTCCCCCGAAGGGAGGTTGCAGTCCGCCTCGACCCACATCGAACCTACCGGCTCCCACTGCCCGGCGGCGACTTTTCGACGGATGCCTTCGAAAATCGTTGGATACGACTCTTTCATCCAGGCGTACTGGGCGGGCTGCGAGCAGGCGAATCGATAGTCGGGGTACTCGTCCATCAACGCCAGCGCCGTCGAAAAGGTCCGCGCGCACTTTCGCCGCGTCTCGCGCAGCGGCCAAAGCCACGCGGTGTCCATGTGCGCGTGCCCGACCGCCGTGATCCGATGCGTCGAGGTGCTCGGTCGTGATAGAAGCCGTTCCAGATCACTCGGATCATGGCTTTGGGTAAATCGATTCAGCGCCTGGAAAATCTCTTCGCGCCGGGCTCCCTCTGGGAGAGCCACCGCGAGCTCGTAAAGGACTTTGAAGTCAAGCGCCTGCTTACGAACCGATTGATCCTGGACCCGCAGCTCGGCCTGTCGAAAAACGAAAGCTGGGTCGCCAGACTCACGTAGGGCGATCATCGACGGCGCAATTGCCGGCCCGGCCACCACCGCCGTAGGGATCGCGGAGGCTTCGAGGTAAAACTCGACGTCGCCTGAAGCGACGGGTAGCCACCGGTGATTGGGATCGACCCCGCGCCAGGGCTTGCCGTCCCGCCACGCGAGCGCCTCGCATGTGAAGCCGGTGTGGCCCTGGAATCCGATGTCAAAGACGGCCACTGTCTTTCCGGTCCAATCCGCGGGAACCTGTCCACGAACGTGGAACCAGGTTGTGCTCCATGGGGGTCCCCACCTCTCGCCAACATGGAAAGGCCGATAGTCACCACGGACGGCTTCGGCAAAAGCGACCGGCTCTCCCCGGACGCTGCATGCCGCCAGCTGAAGTGGCGCAGGTTCCTGCTCGACGGCGGCCAGAAGCGAGCTCAACTTGGCCTCCAGGTAGGTTTCATGAGCTGTCGTCACGCCGTGGAGAACGTTAGCCTGTCTCTCCGGTGTTACGCCTATGACCCTTCCGGTGCGCGTCGGTGTCGTCGGTTGCGGAACCATCAGCGGGGCATACCTGAAGAACATGACGGCCTCGCCGCATCTGAAGGTCGTGGCTTGCGCGGATCACGTCTACGAGCGGGCACAAGCCCGGGCGATCGAATTCGGAGTGCCCCATGTGTGCACAACCGATGAGTTACTCGCCTCCGACGACGTCGAGTTGGTGGTCAACCTGACAGTCCCGCTTGCACATGCTGAGATCAGTGTTGCGGCCCTTCGCGCCGGAAAGCACGTGTTCACGGAAAAACCATTTGCCACGACCCGCGACGACGGACGCCGCATTCTGGATGCAGCCGCGTCTAGCGGCCTGACTGTAGCGGGCGCGCCAGACACCTTTCTGGGTGCGGGAGCTCAGACCTGTCTTCGTCTGCTGGAGAGCGGTGAGCTTGGCGAACCGCTGGCCGCCTCCGCATTCATGCTCAATCGCGGTCCGGAGAACTGGCATCCGAATCCTGGTTTTTTCTTTGAGCCCGGCGGCGGCCCGCTGCTCGATATCGGGCCCTACTACCTCACCACTCTCGTTTGCTTTTTGGGCCCTGTGCGGCGCGTTGCCGGAATGGCACGCATCCTCTATCCGACACGGACCGCGGACCGCGGACCCAGAGCGGGCGAGACCTTCAACGTAAGCACACCCACATTCGTGGCGGCTTTGATCGAATTCGAAAGCGGCACCCAGGCGACCCTGGTCAACAGCTTCGGCATCTGGGGCCACGACCTCCCCAACATGCAGCTCTACTGCACGAAAGGGATTCTGAGCGTTCCGGATCCCAACTATTTCGGAGGTCCGGTGAGGATACGACCCGATGAGGACGAGTCGGTTTGGCGAGAGGTTCCACTCCTCTACCACCACACTGAGGGTCCCGGGAATTTTCGTGGGCTGGGTGTAATTGAAATGGCACGCGGATTGCGCAGAGGCGAGAAGCCTCGCGCGTCCGGCGAGCTCGCGTACCACGTGCTCGATGTGATGGAGTCCATCCGCGAGTCGTACGCCACGGGCCGACACATCGAGGTACACAGCCGCTTTCCCCCTCCCTCCCCCCTCCCCCTGGATGACCGTCTTGTGCTCGCGACATGATCGCTGTCCAGCTGTATACGATTCGGACTCAGCTCCAGGATCCATCGCGCCTCGGTGGTGTCCTGCAGCGTTTGCGCGAGATCGGCTACAGATCGGTCGAGGTCGCTGGGCTTGGCCCCAATACAGTCAGTCGCTTTGGCGAGGAGCTGAGGAGAGCGGGCCTGGTCGCCTGTGCCGCGCACGTGGCGCTCGATCGCCTGGCGGGTGATCTCCACAGTGTCGCTGCCGAGTGCAGCGAGTGGGGCTGCGAGTACGTGGTCATACCGAGCCTCCCTGAGGACTATCGCTCGGAGCAGGGCTACCGGAGATTCGCAGCCGAAGCGGCTGACCTGGCAAGTCGGCTGCGCCCGTCAGGGCTGCGGCTCGTTTATCACAACCACAGCCACGAGTTGGAGCGGTTTGGGCGACAAACCGGGCTGGAGACGCTCTTTCGCGCCGCTTCCCCAGACACGCTCCAGGCAGAGTTGGACACGTACTGGCTGCAGTATGGAGGCGCGAATCCGGCCGACTGGATACGCCGTTTCAAGCACCGGGTTCCACTGGTGCACGTCAAGGACATGGCGATCGATAGAGGCCGACCGGTGGACGTAGAGGTTGGAGAAGGCAACTTGAACTGGGTCGAAATATTGAGCGCCTGCCGCGAGGCAGAAACCAGATGGCTGGTGGTGGAACAGGACGAGCCGCGGCGGGATCCGATGCAAAGTGTCGCGATCAGCTATGCGAATCTGGTCAAGCTGCTGGAAAGAGTCGGAATGGAGGGCTGAGTATGCGCAAGCGCTTGCTTGGTCGGACTGGTGTCGTGGTATCGGAGTTTGCGCTCGGGACGATGACATTTGGCCAGGAGGCCGATGAGCCTTCGGCGTTCAGGCTCCTTGACCACTACATGGAAAGCGACGGAAACCTGATCGACACCGCCGACGTCTATCCGCCCGTCGGTCCGCGTGGCGCCTCAGAAGAGATCATCGGCCGGTGGCTGAAGCAGCGCCCGCAGATGCGCGACCGAATCGTCCTCGCAACCAAATGTCGCGGGCGCATGGATGATTCCGGTAACTCTGAGGGCCTGTCGCGGCGATGGATCGTTCGCGCCTGCGAGGGCAGCCTCCGCCGGCTCGATACGGATTACATCGACCTCTATCAGGCGCATCAGTGGGACCCGGCCACGCCTATCGAGGAGACGCTTCTGGCGTTCGACACCCTCGTGCGGTCTGGAAAGGTTCGGTATATCGGAGTGTCCAACTTCACAGGGTGGCAGCTCGAGCGGACCGTTTTGACCGCGCGCCACCTGGGCGTCTCCGCGCCGGTTTCTCTGCAGCCGCAGTACAACCTGCTGGCACGCGAGATCGAATGGGAGCTGGTCCCGGTTTGTCTCGAAGAGGGGATCGGGATTGTGCCGTGGGGGCCGCTCGGCCAGGGTTGGCTGTCTGGGAAGTACAGTCGAGACTCGGCGCCCACCGGCGCCACGCGCCTGGGTGAGGATCCCAATCGGGGCATCGAGGCCTACGAGAAACGCAACATCGATCGAACCTGGAAGGTGGTCGATGCCGTATACGCCGTTGCCGCCGAGCTTGGCGTACCGCCGGCGCGCGTTGCGCTGCGCTGGCTCGCCGACCGCCCAGGGGTTGCCGCACCGCTTCTTGGGGCTCGAACCGTTGAACAGCTTCGCGACAACCTCCTCGCTGCGGACATCTCCCTGGACGAGGGACAGCGTGCAGGGCTGGACGCAGCGAGCGAGCCGGCCACTCCGGATTATCCGTACCGACTGCTCGCTGAAAACGCAGCCGCGCGGCGAAGTCTGCTTTAAAGGCCGACGACTACCCGGGGACTACCACCAACTTGTGCGGCACGATGGATTGGCTTGGCGCGTGCCGCCCATCGAGCTGCGCGAGCAGCAGATCTACTGCCCGCCGCCCCATCTCGCGTTCGTTCTGCTGGATATGAGTAAAGCGTGGCTCGATGAATTGCCCTCGTGGAGAGTCGAAGCAGGTGATCATCGTCCCCTCGAGCCGGGCCAGGTCGCGGAGGACGTCTCTGATGATGAGCGCGATCGGGTACTCGGAAGCCACGAATCCTGTCATGGAGTCATGGTTCCCGAGGAACGCACGGATTGCCTCGTGGTCAGCGGGAATCCGGCTCTCAGGATTGGGAAAGCCGCTGGTCAGGTCGGTCAACAAGTGCTGTCCGCCCAGCCCAATGCCGCGCTGGCTGAACGCGGCGCGATAGCCATGCAAGCGATCTTCGATGCTTGATGTGTTCGCGGGCGGGGACGACACGAAGGCAACGTGTTTGTGGCCTTTGTCAAGAATGTATCCGGTGAGCTCTTTGGCGGCGGCCAGGTTGTCTGTGTAAACGGAGCTGGCCGCGATGCCCTTCAGGTATCGGTCGACAAACACCAGGGGGCTCTTCGCGAGCGCGAGCCGAAGCAGGCTCGCGTTGTAGAACTCGCCATTCACGGGGAAGACGATCAGGCCGTCAACGGAGCTGGAGCCGATCAACGCGTCAACGGCACGCTCCTCTTCTTCCTGCTCACCACGACTGCGCTTCAAGACCAGGCTCAATCCGTTTTCGCCGGCCCTCTCTTCGATCGCATTCAACAGCTCGAGGCCGTAAGCGGGCGAGGCGTCGGGCAGCAAGAATGCGATTCGCGACGTCAGGCGCCGAGAGCGAGGCGCCCGCTCTCCATCACTGAGCTCCGGCAGACGACCCAACTCTCGGGCGACGAAAGTCCCCTTGCCCCGTATCCGCTCCACAAGCCCAGCCCGTTCGAGGTTCTGAAGCGCTCGCATCGAGGTGATGCGGCTCACGCCATGCTTGCGAGCCAGCTCCTTCTCAGACGGAACACGGTCGCCGCTGCGTAGGCTGCCCTTCCGGATGTCGTCCAGGACGTAGTTGTACAGCCGCTCATACAGAAGGTGGCGCTGAGGATTCATGAATGTTTCGCGCTTGCCTTATGACATCTTAATACAGGCAATCACGGCCAATTCGACCGTTGAGAACATGTCTGGCGCCCTGAGCACCCTCCGGCAATGGCTTTCTTGACATGTCATATCTGCAATGTTAGTTTGCTGCTTGGCCCATCTGGGGTTGGTTTCGGTGGAGTAATAGCGGCCCTACGCCGGCGCACTCTCGCCCCGGTCCTGAGAACGGCCCACCGGGAAGAAGGCGCGGGGTTACCGGTCAATGCGACGGAGGAGAACGCTATGACATTACTTCCGCGGCGAGGAATGAAAGCCTCGCTGATTTCCCTGGCGATCGTCGCCACTGCCTGCAGCTGCGGCGGCGGCGGCCCATCAGCCGCACCGCTAGCCGGGTGCAATGCGGGTACGTCGCAGGTTCTGTTCTGGACCTCGCATACGCCCCCCGACACCGACAGCATGAAGCACATGGTCGACGCCTTCAACAAACAGAGCACCACATCGTGCGTGAAGATGGTTGCGGTGCCGGGGTCGGAGACCGACATCGCGAAGCTGACGACCGCGGTGCGCGGTGGTACGGGTCCAGACGTTTACGAGCTGGACCGCTTCACCGTCGCCGAGCGAGCCGCCGCCGGCGTTCTCACAGACCTGAGCTCCTTCGGCGCGGCAAATGAGGCAAGCAACTACCTGGATTTCGCATGGAAAGAGGCCCTCTTCAAGGGCAAGCCTTACGCGCTTCCGTTCGACACCGACGCGCGCGCCCTCTTCTACAACAAGGACCTGCTCCAGGCGGCAGGGATTGACGCCAGCGCGCTGGACATCTCGAAGGGTGCGCCGACGATTGACACGATTCGCACCATGGCGAACAAGCTCAACAAGAAAGATGCCTCTGGCAAGTACACGGTGGTTGGGTTTGTGCCTTGGCTCAGCCAGGGTTGGCACTACACGTGGGGCTTTGCATATGGAGGGAGCTTCTTCGACGCCAACACCTGCAAGGTGACGCCGGATGACCCGAAGATCGTGCAGGCGTTCAAAGACATGTTCTGGAACTGGTCAGGAGCACTCGGGGTCGACCCGATCCAGACCTTCCTCAGCACTTACGCCCCGACCAGCCCACCGTTGCCAACCGAGCAGGACGCCTTCCTGACCGGGCACATCGGCTTTGTGGTTACGGGCCCCTGGGTGTTGAGCTGGTTTCCACAATACAAACCGAATCTTCATTACGGAATCACCTACATTCCCGTGCAGCATCAGGGCGACACACCCGCAACCTGGGCTGGTGGTTGGTCAGTCGTGATCCCGAAGGGCGCCAAGAACGCCAAGGGGGGATACGAGTTCATGAAGTACTTCGCCGGCGAGCCTGGTCAGCGGGTCTACACCAAGGAGACCCAGCACATGCCGACGTGGAAGACCTTGCTCACCGACAGCACCCTCTTCCAGGGAGACCTCAGCCTTTTCGTCAAGCTGTTGCCGACGGCTCACAGCCGGCCTGCGCTTCCGGTAGGAAGTCTCTACTGGGATCAGCTCAGCACTGCACAGGACGCGGCGGTGCGCCACAGCAAGGATCCCGCGCAGTCGCTGAAGGATGCCGCCACCGCCACCAACGACAAGCTCCAGCAGTACTGTCCGCTCGCCGCATGAGCGCTCGTTGAGGAAATCTGCAGCAGAGGAGCGGCGTTGATCGCCGCTCCTCGCCTGCGCCGCTTTCGCCTCAGCCCTGACGATCGTCGGAATCTACGCACGGCGCTGCCTTTCGTCGGGCCGTGGCTCATCGGATTCCTGGCCTTCACCGTGTATCCGATCATCTACTCGCTCTATCTCAGCTTCACGCACTACTCCGGTTTCGGGGACGCGACCGCGGCAGGGTTCGACAACTACCGCCACATGGCGAAAGACCCGCTTTTCTGGCAGTCGCTCGGCAACACGCTCTACTACACAGCGCTCGCTGTCCCCATTGGCGTGGTCGTGGCGATCGTGCTCGCTCTGATGATGAACCAGAACGTTCGCGAGGTCGCCATCTACAGGGCAGCCTTCTATCTGCCGACAATCATCCCGCTGTTCGCGCTGACCTTTATCTTCATCGTTCTGCTCAATCCCGGCTTCGGGCTCGTGGACTACCTGCTTGGGCTGTTCCACATACCGGCGGTCAACTGGCTGGGCGATGCACGCTGGACGAAGATCTCGATCGTTCTTCTGGCTCAGCTGGGCGCAGGTGGACCGGCTCTGATATTTCTGGCGGGCCTGCGGGCGGTTCCAACGGAGCTCTACGAATCGGCGACGGTGGATGGAGCGGGACCACTTCGGCGCTTCTACAGAATCACCCTTCCCCTCATCACTCCGGTCATCCTCTTCGACCTGATATATGGGGTGATCCTAGGGATCCAGATCTTCACGCCGGCCTTCGTGCTCACCGGGGGCACCAGCGGTGGCGGCGCATACACCGCCGGTCCCGAGAACTCGCTTCTCTTCTACGTCTACTACCTTTACAAGAACGCGTTCCAGTACAGCGACATGGGGTACGCCTCGGCCATGGCCTGGGTGCTGTTCGTGATCAGCGTCGTGCTCGCCGTCGGCATCATGCGCTGGTCCAAGTACTGGGTTCATTACGAGGTGACCTGATGGCAGTCGCTCCGACGGTCAGGGAGGCCCCGCCACTTGCGATAGCGCGCCAGCCTACCCCGCGCCCGTGGCGCCGCCTGAGGCTCCCAAAATCTCTTGGGGTGCGCGTCGGGTTGATCGTGGCGAGCGTGCTGTTCTTGCTGCCCTTGTACTGGATGGCCAACTCTGCGCTGAAGAACATCGATGAGCTTTCGTCCTTCCCGCCGACTCTATACCCTCACGCGCCGGCCTTCGAGAACTTCGTGAGGGCCGTGACGTACATTCCTTTTGGTACGTTCCTCCTCAACTCGGTGATCCTGACGACCGGGGTCGCCCTCGGCGCCGCTATTTCCAACCCTCTGATCGCGTATGGCTTCTCCCGCATCAAGTGGCCTGGACGTGACGTTGTCTTTGGGATCGTGCTGGCGTCTATCTTCCTTCCGTTTCCGGTCCTGATCGTTGCCCTCTTCGACATATTCGCGAAGCTGCACTGGATCGACACCTTCCTGCCGATCATCGTGCCGGCCTTCTTCGGCAACCCATTTTTCATATTTCTGATGCGGCAGTTCTTCCTGGGTTTGCCGAACGAGATCTCGGAGCAGGCCAGGATCGATGGCGCCAATGAGTTCCAGGTCTTTATCCGCATCATCATGCCGCTGGCGAAGCCTGCTGTGGCGGTGGTGATCATCTTCGCGGCTGTGCAGGCATGGGGCGAGTTCCTCACACCGCTGTTGTTCCTACAGGACGAGTCCAAATACCCGCTGTCGATAGGCTTGCAGTTCTACCGGCAGGAGCACGACGTGGCTTACAACCTGCTGATGGCGGCGTCCACCCTCATCGTGCTGCCGGTGGTGGCTCTTTTTCTCGCCTTCCAGCGCTTCTTCATCGAGGGCATCACCGTGGGAGCAGTCAAAGGCTAGGCGCGACTACTTTCACAGGACCGCCTGGCCCGTCCGGGCATCGAACAGGTGAATGCTCTGAATGTCGATGCCGAGCTGCACGCGATCGCCGCAGCTGATCTTCGGATGCGGATCGACCCGAGCGACGATCGCGTTGTCGCCCACCGTGCCGTAGAGGAGCTGGTCGCGGCCAAGCATCTCGGCCAAGTCCACCTGCACCTCAATCGTGGGCTCGCCCCCTGATGCGTGTTCGTGCAGAGCCTCGGGACGGATCCCAAGGACACCGGTGGTCAAGCGCGGCTCGCGCGGTAGCTCGATCTCGAGCGCCGAACCTCTCGCGGTTCTACCGCTGACGGCCACCGGTATGAGATTCATCGCCGGGGTGCCAATAAAGCCCGCCACAAACATATTCGTCGGATGCTCGTACATGGCTCTTGGAGATGCGACCTGCTGCAGCACGCCATCCTTTATGAGTGCAATACGGTCACCAAGCGTCATCGCTTCGACCTGGTCGTGCGTGACGTAGAGGAAAGTAGCGCCCAGAGCGCGGTGGATCTTCCGCAGCTCCACACGCATGTGCCCGCGAAGCTTGGCGTCCAGGCTGGAGAGTGGCTCGTCGAAGAGAAATAGTAGCGGGTCCCTGACGATCGCTCGGCCGAGTGCGACCCGCTGCTGCTCGCCGCCCGAGAGCTGGCCAGGCAGGCGCTTCAGCAAGGGGCTCAGCCCGACGGTTTCGGCCGCCCTGTTGACCCGCCAAGCGATGTCCGACTGTTCAAGCCCTTGCAACCGCAGACTGAAGGCCATGTTGTCGAACACGGACATGTGCGGGTAGAGCGCATACGTCTGGAACACCATCGCCACATCGCGATTGCGCGACGGCACGCTGTTGACGACCGTATCGCCGATCTTGATCACGCCCTCAGTCACGTCCTCGACTCCGGCAAGCATTCGTAGAGCGGTTGACTTCCCGCATCCAGACGGGCCCAGAATGACCAGGAATTCGCCGTCCTTCACCTCGAGGCACATGTCGTTCACGGCGATTTCACCTTTTGCAAATCGCTTCGTGACGTGCTGGAAACTTGCGGATGCCATCGATTACTACTCGAGCAGTATCGATGAGAACGCAATGGAATGGCCCTGGCTGGCCAGAGAGGCCCACCGGGTCGCGCCATCCCAGGCGCGACCCGCTGACCTCAGCTCAATGCTGACCTGGTCTGACTTCGTCCGGCTTACTTGCGTCCCGCTTCGCTGCGTACGCGGTCCAGCTGAGTGATCTGGATCAGGTTGCCGCAGCCGTCATTCGCCTGGGCGATGGTCGAGCCTGTGACCTTTGTGGGCGGCATCTTGAATTCGGCGGCGTCTTTCATTCTTTCGTAGTCGCGCTTGACGTCATCCGTGTAGAACATGGCCGCGGGCTGGCCCTGCTCGAAGAGCGCCTGCTGGTAGGCCTTGGCCGCGGGGTTGTCGTTGCGCTCGAGATGCAGCTCGGTGCCATCCGGCTCTTCGGGCGACGCCACAGTGAGCCAGCGATACCCCCCTTGCGAAACGTCCGTCTTCTTCACGAAGCCGGCCACTTGTGTGTAGAAATGCAAGGCCTTGTCGAGGTCGTCCACGTAAATGTTTGCCAGCTTGATCTGCATTGGTTTCCTCCTGTGACCTTCGCGGCGTTGGCCGCGTCAATGGTTTTCAGCCTAGGCCCGCCGGCACGCGATTGCTTCTTCATTTCTGACGAGTTGCAAAGCCTCGCCGTTTCGTAGGCACCAACGCAGGCGTGATAACAACGGCGCGTTGCAGCTCATTTGACAGCCCTGAGCCCTCAGGCAGTTCCATTGCGCTGGAAACGGGGAGAGGCACTCTCTCCCGGTTACCTTCGAAAAGTAGCGTAACTGGTAGCCTGCATCGTCCCGCGCTGACGCGCGTGGAGATTGACCTCGATATCAGCGTTGCGCGGCGATCTCACTCAGCACGCGGAGCGCCACGTGAGCCGCCGAAAATCCCGCATAGCCGCCTATCTGGAGCAGCGCCTCACGTAGCTGTTCCACGGTCCACCCGAGGTTCAGCGCGCCGCGCAAGTGCGTCTTGAGCTCCGCGTTGTCCACTCCGGTGGCGGCGAGCACCGACACGACCACCAGGCTGCGATATTTCAACTCCAGACCGGGCCGATTCCACAGTCCACCCCTGACGTGTTCGATGGCGGTCTCGAAGAACGGCGCCAGAAACGGATCGCCTGCTGCCGTCGGCTGACCGAGCACCTAGGTTTCCATTTTCGCCTCGACTCTTGCCTCGCCTAATCGCGCGTCTGAGGACCAGCTTCGATCTTGTCTCCGAGGCGAATCTCCCCGTCCGTCAATATGTCGGCCCGCAATCCACCCCGGTGTACCAGCCCCGCGACGACGCCGGGCCGCGTCAGTCGCTCAAGATGCACGCATGGCTCGCAAAGGCGCTCACCGAACGCGCGAACTGGTCCGATGCTGAACTCCCGACCGACCAGTGCGTTCAGGTCGACTCCCCGAGTGACCAGGTTCCGTCGCGACTCGGCAGCGGCGAGTTGGGGGCCGTCTGCGAGCTTAAGTTGGTCGAGCACCTCGGACTCGATGAGCGTCAAGTCATATCCGCGCAGCCGCGCAGACCGTGGCGTGAAGGTGCCGGCCTGAGCCGCGTATCGATCTCCCAAGAGTCCCTTGCCTTTGACAGCGGTCGCCGTAGCGAGACCCTTCATCGGTCCGGTCTTGACCTCGCTGACATAGATACCGACGACCTCGCCCGCTGTGCGAACAGACTTCACGGCCGGCTGCGCGAAAGGCTGGAACGGAACTAGAAGAAGCCCCTGTCGAAACCGCATCTCATCGACCGACTTGCCTACGAGGGCCGGCGCTGCAGGACTCGCAATGACGGCTGATGGCGTGCCGAAGAGTAGGACCGCGACCCCAGCTCCGGCCTTGCGTGGTGAGTCGACGAGGCCGATCCAGTGGCCCGGCCAGCTGAACTTCTGTGGGTCGGCGATGGAGACAAGTCCGCAGCCTTGAGTGGCGAGCCACTGGCGAAGCACCGCCAGCCAGTCGTCCCTAGAGGCTTCAGCCGACGGCAGCTCGTCGTAGGAGCGACCAGTGAGCTGAGCCACGAAGCCGGTCACGACTTCACCTAGTTCCCTCTCCGAATCCACGCCCTCAACCTCGAGCAAATCGATAACCTTGGTTCAGCCTCAGCTCACCGCTTTCTTCACGAGCGCGGCGATTCTCGCTTCGACGGTGGGGGTCACCTCCGTCAGAGCGTAGGCGTTCGGCCACATGTCGCCTTCGTCGAGCTTCGCCTCGTCGCTGAAACCGAGCGTGGCGTACCGCGTCTTGAACTTCTGCGCGGGCTGGAAGAAGCAGACGATCTTGCCTTCCTTGGCGTACGCGGGCATCCCGTACCAGGGTTTCGGCGAGAGCATCGGCGCGCTGGCTTTGATGAGGGCGTGGAGCCGCTTGGCCAGGGCGCGGTCAGCCGCCTGTAACTCGGCGATCGCGGCGAGCACGGCGCTCTCGTCCTCCGCCTTTGTCGCGGCCGCCTTCAGCTCTTTGACGCGCGACTTCATCGCACCCAGTTCCTCTTTGGTGAACTTCGCTGCGGTGTGCTTGGCCGGCTTCTGCTTCTGCTTCATTCGGAGGTTTCCTCCCCTATGAGTTATTGATGGGAACGACCCTCATGCTAGGGTGCCTGCCGCGGGGCTGGCTTCTCCGAATCTGATGGATCGCACCGCCCGCGTACCATGGACGCGGCTGCTATGGACATCCGCGACCTTGTAAGGCTGCGCAAGGCCAAGGACCGCATGGATCGCGAGTTCGACCGGCCGCTCGACGTGCCGGCCATTGCGCGATCGGCCGCGATGTCGACGGGCCACTTCTCCCGCAGCTTCAAGGCTGCGTTCGGTGAGGGCCCTTACAGCTACCTCATGACCCGCAGGATCGAGCGGGCCAAGGCGCTGCTCAGGCGCGGCGACACGTCCGTCACCGATGCGTGCTTCGCTGTCGGCTGTACGTCGCTGGGCTCGTTCAGCTCGCGCTTCACCGAGCTCGTCGGCGAGTCGCCGAGCGCCTATCGCGGGCGCAGCCACGCGCCGGTCGAATTCATCCCACCCTGCATCATCATGGTGATGACAAAACCGATCAGAAATGAAGAAGCGGTTGCGTCGAAACTCTCATAAGGTGGTCGCATGAACAACCTCAAACTCAACAACTGCTTCATCGCCGTGCACGACCACGACGAGGCGCTCGCCTTCTACCGAGATCTCCTCGGGCTCGACGTGCGGGCCGATGTCAAGTACGAGGGCATGCGCTGGACCACCGTCGGGCCCAAGGGCCAGCCTGACGTCAACATCGTCCTCGAGCCGCCGCTTGCCGACCCGAACGCATCCCCGGCCGACCGCCAGGTCATGAAGGAGATGCTCGCGAAGGGATTCCTGCGCGGCGTCAACTTCAGCACCGAGGATTGCGATGCGACCTTCGAGCACATCCGGGCCGGAGGGGGCGAGGTGCTTCAGGAGCCTATGGATCAGGCGTACGGCGTGAGGGACTGCGCGTTCCGCGACCCGTCCGGCAATATGATTCGGTTCAGCCAGCCCAAGGCCTGACCGCAGCCACGGTCGACCGCGTCCCGTGAGCGTAGACAGCGCCCCTCAACAGCTTCGCTCGCGATGGCGCGCCCTCGTGGGCGAGGGCCTTCTCTTGACCACGGTTGGACTGTGCCTGATCGAGACGACCGCCGGATTGCAGACCCTTCTTGTGGCCACGGTTCTTCCGCGCGCGGTTCGCGACATCGGCGGCATACAGCTGTACGGACTCGTGTTCAGCGGATACGTGCTCGCCGGCATCGTTTCGATTCCGGCCAGCGGGGCGGACGCCGATCGCCACGGCCCCGCGCGGCCACTCTTGCGGTACTCCGCCTATTTCCTGGTCGGCACTGTGATGGCCGCGCTCGCGCCGTCCATGCCTGTTCTGGTTGTCGCTCGCTTCATCCAGGGATACGGCGGCGGCGCGATGTACACATTGGCTTACGCAATAGTTCCTCGCGTCTATCCCGCGCACCTCCGCCCAAAAATGCTGTCATTGCTGAGCGGCGTGTGGGTTGTGACCGGACTCCTCGGTCCGCCTCTCGGCGCACTGCTCGCCAACACGGTCGGGTGGCGGTGGGCGATAGCGGTCGCGATCCCAACACTTCTCCTCGGGTACAGCGTCCTGGCGGCACGCACCCGCCACATTCCGCCAGACAACGCAAGCCGACGCCAGGGATTGGGCGCCGCGGTCATGTTGATGGTCGGTTCAGCGGTCTTCTTGGCGGGGTTGTCGACCGGCGGCTGGGGTTGGGTCGCAGCTCTCGGTGGGCTGGCGTTGGCGTTGCCCTCGGTCTATCGGCTCGTCCCGCCGGCGATGCGCCGAGGTCTGTTTGGCAAGGCGCTGGTGGTCTCCTTCGGCCTCAACATGAGCTTCTTCACCATCGATTCCTTTATCCCGCTCATGCTGACGAGCGTGCGCGGGACGTCGCTCGCGATAGCAGGGGCGGCCGTCACGGCAGCTGCGATCTCATGGTTTCCCGGCAGCTTATGGCAGCAACTGGTCGCTCAAACCATGAGCGTCCGGCGCCAGGCGCTAATCAGTTGTTCAGCGTTACTGGCAGCGGCGGTCACAGTGGCAGCGGCGATTGTCGGCGTTCCTCTGTGGGTCGTATTTCTCGGCGCCATCACTGAAGGGCTGGCAATGGGAGTCGCGTCCAACATGGTGCTGCTCATGGCGATGGAACCATCCGACGATCACGGAACAGGGATGTTGATGTCGACGCGGTTCTTGGTCGGTCGTCTGGGATTGGTGCTCGGCACCGGCCTTGCCGGCGTCTCGGTCGCGGCGGGGTCTCGAGGTGGCGCCGCGTCGACCGCCGGAATCGCCGGCGCGATGGGGATCGGAATCGCGGGTGCTGTTGTCGCCTTGGTCGCGGCATGGCAGATCCGACGTGAATGACTCACGCATGAAAGAAAGCATGGCGAGCCGCGGGCGAACGCGAGGCCAACCAGCTTTTTGACCGCAACCCGTGTAGCACAGGAGGTGGAGATGTCCATGCAAGCCGGCCAGGGTCGAGCGTCGCGGCACCAGGGCGTCGCAGCGGCAGACCTACCAGTCGAGGGCCTGATGCCGTCTCTCGACGGCGCGAACGGGTGGATCAACTCGCAGCCGCTGACGCCAGGCGCCCTGCGGGGCGATGTCGTCGTCGTCCAGTTCTGGACCTATACCTGCATCAACTGGTTGCGCACACAGGCGTACTTCCGGGCCTGGTCGCAGAGATACAAGGATCAGGGCCTCGTGGCGATCGGCATCCACACGCCCGAATTCAAGTTCGAGCACGAAATCGACAACGTGCGATGGGCGGTGCAGGCGAGAAAGATCGACTACCCGGTCGCGATCGACAACGACTTCGAGGTGTGGCAGGCTTTCGCCAACCACTACTGGCCCGCTCTCTACTTCGTCGACGCACAGGGTCGGATCCGGCATCACCGTTTCGGTGAAGGTGATTACGAGCGATCGGAGATGGTCATCCGGCAGCTCCTCGCCGATGTGGGCGTCGAGGACACGGGCCCGGGACTGGCAACAGTTGAACCGAACGGCGACGAGGTGCAAGCCGATTGGGAGGACCTCAGGTCGCCTGAGACCTACCTCGGCCACGACCAGGCTACGGGGTTCGACGCGGGGGGCGGCGGTGCGGCGTGGGACAAACCGCACACCTACGCGGCGCCGGCGCACCTTCAGCTCAACCATTGGGGACTCACAGGAAACTGGACTGTCCGCTCCGACACGAGCGCCCTCAACAGTCCTAAGGGCTGGGTCGCCTACCAGTTCCACGCGCGCGATGTGAACCTCGTGATGGGACCGGCGAGAAAAGGAGCGACCGTGAGGTTTCGCGTGCTCCTCGACGGTGAGAGCGCTGGGCCAGCCCACGGAGCCGACGTCGACGCGAACGGAAACGGCACGATTGTTCAACCGCGGATGTATCAGCTGATCCGTCAGCCGGGACCGATCCGCGACCGGCGGTTTGAGATCGAGTTCCTCGACGGCGGCGCCGAAGCCTTCTGCTTCACGTTTGGCTGAAAAAAGCCGAGTCATTATGCCTTGCGCAGATGGAACTGCCCGGCTACTGGTGAGCGGTCCTCATCGATGAATTTCCGAGTGCTGACCGGTCCAAGTCATTGAGGTGAATGAAATGGAACAGAAGAACCTGGACATCTACGGCAGCGAACCGATTCCCTGGTCGCGGGCGCTGAAGCAGCTCGAAGAGGTCGCGACGAAAACGTCGTTCTGGCTGGCCACGGTTCGGCCCGACCAGCGGCCGCACGTCGCGGCAGTGGGCGCGCTGTGGGTCGACGGCAAGTTCTACTTCGTGAGCGGTGCCGGGACGCGCAAGAGCCGGAACCTCGCCGGAAACCCAAATTGCGTCATCTCCGTCGGTCTGGGTGACCTGGACCTGGTCGTCGAGGGCACGGCCACCCGCGTCACCGACAAGCCCACCCTGGAACGTCTCGCCAGACTGTACTCAGACCAGGGCTGGCCGGCGAGCGAGAGTGACGGCTCGATCACCGCCGAATACAGCGCGCCGAGCGCCGGCCGCGCCCCGTGGGACCTGTACGCCTTCACGCCATCGACCGCTTTCGGAGTCGCCACGGCCGAGCCACACGGGGCGACGCGCTGGCGCTTCTGACTCGAGCTCGCCCGCTCCTCGCGTCCTCTTTATTGAAATGGGCGCGCACGGGAGGAAGCTTGGCCGGTTCGAGGAGGCGCGGGCCGAGTTCGAGCGTGCCGCGTCGCTGACGGAGAACGTAAGGGAGCGCGAGCTCCTGCAGAGACGAGCAGCGGAGTGCGCCGCGGAGCGAACCGTGAGCTAGACGCCGGCACCCACACGGGCAGGCGGGCTGGATGCATTCACTCGCCTCCAAACACCCTGTAAGAGCCGACGACCGTGACGGCCTGGGCGACAGGCGGTTCGGCGCAGCGCTCCGGCAGATTTCGCAGGAACTCGGCAAAAGAAGCGATGCCACCCAGCGTGTTGGCGGCGTCGTCGGAGTCGGTGGTGAACAGGTGCATGAAGGTGACTCCGTCTTCCAGGCGCAATGTCGCGTAGTGCACACCGCCCGGGTCTCGCGCCGTCAGCTCCTCATAGACCTTCTCGACCAGTCGCTGGTTCTCATCGGCGGTTTCGGGTTTGGTCTTGTAACGGATCAAGCTCTTCATCTCGGGTCTAACCTCCTTGCAGGGCCGGCTTCGATATGTAATGCTAGCGTTACGTGTTGAATGCGGAAGGCCGGCGATGTGGCGCCTGAGGTCGAGGGGGACGGCAGCCCCGTTTGGCTTGCCCTCGCCGATCCTACGCGGCGCCGGATCCTTGACCTGCTGCGCGAGCGGCCGCGCATCACCGGCGACATCGCGTCCCACTTCGACGTCTCCCGGATCGCGGTCATGCGCCACCTCCAGGTCCTTACTGCGTCAGGCCTTGTCACCAGCCGCAAGCGCGGCCGCGAGCGATGGCACTACCTCAACGCGGTTCCGCTGCAGCAGATGTACGAGCGTTGGGTCGACACTCACAACGCGAGCTGGGCGTCGGGCTTGCTTCGCTTCGGCCGGCGGGTCGACAGTCGCGCAAAGCGGATGAACACGGACCAGCCTGCCGTGGACGTCGCCCTGGACGTTGCCATCGCTGCATCCAGGAGCCTGGTTTTCGCCGCCCTGACCGAAGATCCGGGCGGCTGGTGGGGACACCCTTACCTACGCTCGGATGCCACCGGTCTGACTCTCGAGCCAGAGCTCGGCGGGCTCGTTGTCGAGAGTTGGGATGGAGGAGGCGCCGTCCTCGCTTCCGTGACTGGCTGGACCGACGGCCGCTACCTGCAGCTGACCGGGCCTTTTCACCTGGGACTCGCCCTCGGCATCGCCACGTTCCAGCTGAGCGATAGCGACGGCGGCACGAGCGTCCAGTTTTCGTTCCGCGCGATCGGCGCCATCGAACCCCAACTGGTCGAGCGGTTCGCGGAGGGCTGGACCGAGCTCGTCGGCCGGCGGCTCAAGACGCTCGTCGAGACAGGCAAGAGGCTGGGCGTCGCACCCGACGCACCCGTATAGGAGGCAGGCGAATGGTCGAGCAGATCTACGAGGACAGATGGGGTGAGGTTTTCGATCGCCCTTCGGCGGACCTGGTCGAGCTGCGCTGGTTCGACACGACGGCCGAAATGTCGGCGCGCGAGTTTCAAGGCTGGCTCGAGAAGTTCGCCGAATGCGTGGAGCGATGCGGGCGGAGCGGGGTGCTGGTCGACAGCATGGCATTCCGGATGAGCCCGACCAACATGGACGGGCCGTGGCGCGACGCCAACATCATTCCGCGCTACAACGCGGCCGGAGTGAGGAAATTTGCCTTTCACATGCCTGCGGGAATGCCGATGATCGGAGAGCCGCCCGCAAACGAGGCGCCGGGACGGTTTCCGACCGGCTACTTCGGCAGGCGCCAGGACGCGCTCGACTGGTTAGCCGGCTGATACAGCAGCGCGGGAGCTCCGGACGCTGAGATCGGGTCTGAGCCGCTAGTCGTCCAGGCTCCCCATGTTGTCTAAACGGGTGAATGCGCACCCCTCGATCTTCCTACGCACCGATGAATTCCGGGCGCCCGGGGAGTCTCTATCTTTGGCACCGACTTCTCGTTCACGTTAGGAGCATGACCATGACCAGCGATTCGACCACACGCACGAAGGGCACCGGCCAGTACGCCGAGGTCAACGGCATCAACCTCTACTACGAGACTCATGGGAGTGGGCGGCCGCTCATCCTCCTGCACGGCGGACTCGGGTCGGGCGAGATGTTCGGGCCTGTGTTGAGTCAGCTCGCCGAGCGGCACCAGGTGATCCTTCCGGACCTGCAAGCACACGGCCGCACCGCTGACATCGATCGACCAATCGACATCCGGCTCATGGCCGGCGACATCGCCGCGCTGATCGATGACCTCGGCCTGGAGAAGCCCGACGTCGTGGGCTATTCGCTCGGCGGTGGGGTGGCGCTCCAGACGGCGGTGAAGTACCCGCACAAGGTGCACCGGCTGGTCTTGGTCTCAGCGAACATCCGGCGCGATGCCATCCCGGCGGAGATGCTGGCGCAGCAGGGCCAGGTGAGCGCTGCGGCGGCCGACTTTATGAGGGACACGCCGATGTACCAGGTCTACCAACGTGTGGCACCCCGCCCCGAGGACTTCCCTCGGCTGCTGGACAAAATAGGCGAGTCGATGTCGAAAGACTTCGACTTCTCGAATGATGTCCGAGGTCTCCAAATGCCGACGCTCATAGTCGCCGCCGATGCTGACATGGCCCCGCCGAGCCACTACGTCGAAGTGTTCAAGCTGCTCGATGGCGGCCTCCGCGATGGCGGCTGGATGGGCGAGGGCCGGCCAAAGGGCGGTCACGCACTCGCGATCCTGCCGGGCCTAACCCACTACAACATCGGGACCTCCCCCCTATTGGCCGCCGCGACCCTCGCCTTCCTCGAGTAGCCGACGTAAATCAACAGCCCCCGATGCCGTACTCGTCGTGGCGGCGCCACCACAAGCCGGTCTCGCTGCGGCCGAGTGGCGCGCGGTCGAGCCATTGGTACATGCTCCAGAGGCCGTCTATCCCTCGCTCGTACGCCGAGTAGGTGTGGTACACGACGCCGTCCTCGAGCGCAAACGCGCTCACGCCAGGCCCCTCTCCCCTGTACGTCGGCCAGTCCGTTCCAACGCTGGACGTGATCGCGGTGACGAATGGATTCTTCTCGCCGCCCTCCGGCAGCCGAAGGTCCACCTGGCGGAAGTTGTACTCGACCGCTCCCGAGTCCCACTGCTCCTTGGTGACCGCCGCCTGGAAGTCGTAGTTGAAGTCACTTTCAAACGAAGACGCCCAGGGGAAGCTCCAGCCCATCCGCCGCTTGTACGCCTGCAGTTTGGGCAGGGGAGCTCGAGACACCGCGCAGAGCGTGACGTCGTGATTCGCCAGGTGGACGACGGAGCCATCGAAGCCGTCCGCGATCGCCGAGCAGGACGGACACCCCGCCGCGTACTCGGGCCCGAACATGAAGTGATAGATGAGCAGTTGCGAGCGTCCTTTGAAGAGATCGGCGAGGGACGCTGTGCCCTCGTCGGTCTCGAAGCGGTACTCCTTGTCGATTCGAACCCAGGGCAACTCCTGCCTCCACTGCGCCAGCTCGTCGCCACGCCGCGTGAGCGCCTTCTCGGCCTCGAGCAGCTTCAGCCGGGCCGCGAGCCATTCTTCACGTGTTCCGATCTTGTGATTGGTCATTCTGTGTCTCCTTCCTGTTTCTACGTGAGTCCGGGAACAGACGAGGGCGCGATGACGATCAGAATTCCGAGTCCAACGATCGCCAGCGCCAGCGGCTCGTCGATGGTGGCTTTCGCGGGCAGGAGCTTCTGGGCCAGGACGAGGACGGCGATCATAGCCATCCACGTGACGCTTGTGACACTCAGTGCCACCAGCATCAGCATCAGTCCGATACTCGAGCCGACGCAGTAGAGCCCGTACTCGAATCCGGAGCCGACGCTTTCGCGGCAGCGCCGGCGGAAGTGCTGCTTGAGCGGCGTGAGCTCGTAAGCACCCGCCGCGATTACAACCGCGCCGGCGGCGAAGGACCCGTGCGGCCCGTCCAACACATAGACGGCAACGCCCACGAGTGTCCAGACGGCAAGGTACAAGCCAACGAACAGCGGCACGGCGCGAACGCCGCCGGTATGAGCGCGTCTCACGATTGCCGGCGCCGCGCCCGGCAGCATCATCGCGGCCATCATTGATACCCACAGGGCGACAAAGAACGCGAACGAACCAAGCGGGTTCGCAACGCCCATGTCCATCCCGTTCATCTGCCAGACCGCGACGACCCAGGATGCGGCCGCGAGCCCGAGCGTCGCAGTCAGCGCGGCTGCCGCCGCAGCTGTGCCAGGGCCGTATCGGATCGCGACCTTGTTGTTCAAAGGCATCGTTACGTCTTTCATTCCTCAACGAATTTTTTCAGACGGTCGAGCGCTTCGTCCCATCGCTTCGAGACATGGTCGAGATAGGTTCGCGCCGCTTCCATCTCTTCCAGCTCGAGCTCCCAGATGCGCTCGCGGCCACGCCGCACATCGGAGACGAGCCCAGCCGTGGCGAGCACGTCCAGGTGTTTGGTAATCGCCTGTCGCGTGACAGCAGATCCGGCGGTCAGCCTGGTAATCGAGAGAGGACCATCTAGGCTCAGTCGGGCCACCAGCGCCAGCCGCGTTTCGTCACCGAGCGCCGCGAACACCGGCGCGGCGCGAGAAACCTCGCGCCAGCCGGTGCTATGCCTCGACATATCGCGCGATGTTCTCGAGCTGCTCAGCCCATCCGGCGTCGTTCATCCGGAATGCTTCAGCACGCCTTGCCGGCGGGATGCGGTCGAAGCCTGACTCGACCACGGTGAGCTGGGTGCCTCCCGCGACTTCCTCGAGGTGGAATTCGACCAACGTGGTCGGCTCGCTCGAGTAGTCCACGGCCGCATGGGCCGGGTATGGATGCCAGCGGTACGACAGCCGACTCTCGGGATCCATTCGCTCGATCGCGATCTCGATGGTCACGCGCTCATGGCCGGCCATCGTGATCATGCCCTTGACACTCGAGCCGGGCGCGAACGCACCCTCGAGCTTGATCCCGAACCAGGCGCCAAACTCATCGGCGTTGGCAAGAGCGCGCCAGACACGCGAGCGCGGTGCGCGCAGAACGACCTGTTTCTCGATCCGGTCTGTCGTGTTATGCAATCTCATGGTTGCATGTTACCGCGGCGCTGGCTAAAAATGCAACCAATGAGTTGCATGGTCACCGTCATGCTCTCGAGTTCAAAGGGGTCACCAATCGCGCGACCTCGACCTCCCGCTTCGCTAAGGTCTGGCTGAACGCTTCCCGCCAAGCGGTAGGCAACCAAAGGTAACTTGACTCCTGATCAAGCCGGTCGTAGAAGGTCATTGGTCCGCTGGAGCGACTGAAATGCTGACACGAGAAGACCTCCGCCACTTCCAGGAACGTCTCGAATCGGAGCGCGATGCCATCACGTCCCGCATGGCGGAGCGAAGCCGCGACAGTCAGGAGACTGTCCGCGAAGAGTCTGGCGTCGGTGATTCCGCAGACCAGTCCACGCGCTTGAACGATCTGGACGTCGAGGCGGACGAAGGAGCACTCGATCGCGTCACGCTCGCACAGATCGAAAGGGCTCTCCATCGAATCGACGATGGCACCTACGGCGTCAGCGAATTCTCAGGCAAGCCGATTCCGAAAGAACGTCTCGAAGCCGTACCGTACGCGGCAACACTTGTCGACGAGCCGCCGCCCGAACCGGCGTAACGGGGCACCGGTGTTCCGCCAGCAGGCTGACTAGCTCGCGGCCGCGACCTTGAAGACCACACGGTTCGCGGACGGGTCCACCGCGACGAAGCCGCTGCCCTCTTCGGCGACCTGAACCTGGCCGTGCTCGAGGCGGTCGACAACATCTTCGAGATCGGACTGCATCGGGAGCTCCACTGTAAAGCGGCGTAGGCCCGCCGATCCCGCCGGCGCCGGCCGCGCACCCCGTCCCGCTTCGGGAGTTCCAGCGATGAGTTGGCGCATGCTCAGGCGTCTAATGAAATGGACCAAATCGCAAAGGAGGAGTGATGCTCGATGGCCACCAAGACGAGCAAGCCTGTACCGAGTGATGTCGATGCCTACCTCGCGGCAGCGCCCAAGGCGGTGCAGCCGCTGCTCAGGGAGCTTCGCCAGGTGATCAAGACTGCAGCCCCGCGGGCCAAGGAAAAGATCAGCTACGGCATGCCTTCGTACGACCAGCACGGACGCGTGGCGTATTTCGCGGGATTCGAAGGCCATGTCGGGCTGTATGGGGTTGCCCACATCGCGAGTGCGAATGACGCAACCGTCACCAAGTATCTGGAAAACCAGAGCACGCTCCGATTTCCAGTCGGTCAGAGCTTGCCTGTCGCGCTGATTCGGAAGCTCATCAAGGCGCGTGTGAAAGAGAACGAGGCCCGAAGGCGCTCGACGCCGCGCGAGCGCTGACCAGCCGTGACGACGTCCTTGCTCGACCGCGACTACGGCATCTTGCCGCCGCGAATCCAGCGTTCGAAGGCCTCGACCTGTTGAGGCGGCCACGCGCCATCACAAGGCATGGTGCCGCTCCGCAATCGCTCGAGGATGCGATCGGCGTGATCGCTCACGTCTTCGTATGAGCCCAGGTCGAAGTGCAGCCGCATCGACTGACGGTCCTTTGGGCGAAAAAACGGTTCGATATGGGCGGCAAATCTGACTGGTTCATCGTCTCTCGGCAAGCTCACGGTCGAATCCTCCTACTCAGTCGCCGAACCGAACCTGGATATCAGTACCGCCGAGCGCGTTGCATATGGGACACATGTCCATCGCCCGCTCGAGGGCCGCGTCCAATTGCTTCTGGGGCCAGTCGCGGTTAGACAGGGTGATCTCCACACGCAGGCTCGGGATTCGATAGCCGCCTGACTCGTGACTGACCAGGTCCAGCTCAGCCGATGTGTCGATTGTGCCTGGATCGATCTGCTGCTCCTGGAGAGCCGCTGCGAGTGCCATCGTCAGGCAGCCGGCCTGTGCAGCCAGAAGCAGCTCCTCGGGGTTGGTCTCGGTATCCCCTTTGAATCGACTGTTATAGGTGAACGGCGCGACAAGCGCCCCACTCCCCACCTGGAAAGTCCCGCGCCCCTGGCGTGCGGACCCAGACCAGGTCACCGACGCCATGCGCCTCAAAGCAGTCGCCATCACATATCCCCCATCAACACCGTACCTGAGATGTTCACGCTACTTCCTTGCGCGACGCCAGCAGTGCATGCACTCTGGGAATCACTTGCGTGCCGTATAGCTCGATGTTCCTCATGAGCGATTCGTGCGAGAGCCCCCCCATGCCATATTTCAGGTCGAAACGGTTGGCCCCGAGAGCGATGAGATTGGCCGCGATCTTTTGCGCCACGGTTTCTGGCGATCCGACGTAGAGAGCCCCCCGCGGCCCGACTTCAAACGTGAAGGACTCCTTCGTGGGGATGGCAAATCCGCGGGTCTCGGCGACCCTCGTGATGATCTGCAGGTAGCGCGGCCAGAACTCTTCTCGCGCCTTCTCGTCCGTTTCGGCGACGTGACCTGGGGAGTGCACTCCGATAGGGAGTGGCGGTCGGCCGAATTTGTCTAGCGCCATATGGAACAGCCGTGCGAAAGGGGCGAAACGCGAAGGTGACCCGCCGATGATCGCGAGCATTAGCGCGAATCCATAGTGTGCGGCCCGCACGACCGATTCCGGGCTTCCACCGACGCCGATCCACGCCGGAAATGGCCCGAATTCCGTGTGCGGCACGACATCCTGGTTGCTGAGCGAGGCGCGGGTCCTTCCCTTCCAGGTGACCGGTCCGCCCTTTCGTAGTTCGGCAAACAGGTTGACCTTCTCTTCGAACAGGTCCTCGTAATCGGCAAGGTCGTACCCGAAGAGCGGGAACGAGTCGATGCTCGAACCTCGACCGAGGATGACCTCTGCCCGACCGTTGGAGACGGCGTTGAGCGTCGAGTAGCGCTGAAACACCCTGACGGGATCATCCGAGCTCAAGACCGTGACTGCCGAGCCAACGCGGATTCGGGTCGTGCGCGCCGCGATCGCGGCCAGCACGACGTCGGCAGCCGGCATCGGGAAGTCGTCGGTGTGGTGTTCACCGATCCCGAAGAAGTCCACGCCTACCTGCTCGGCAAAAACACCTTCTTCGACGACGTTACGAATCGTTTGTGCATGCGAAAGCGGGCGCTCGTCAGCGTCGTGCGTGACATCGCCGAAGGTGTCGAGGCCGAAGACGAGGGAAAATTTCCGAGCCTCGCCTTCCGAATCTCGTATGGGATCTGAAGCTTGTGTTGCCAAGACTCCTCGCGCTCTATGCCGCCTTGACGCTGAGAGCCAGCTCGAATTCGGGTCGGCGCAGCAGGGCGCCGAAGACCGGTCCGCCGGGTTCGAGGAGCCGGCCGGCGCTCAAGCTGTCCAGCCGGACAGCGTCGTAGCCGATGCGCTGGATGACTTCCTCCACGGCCTTCGCCGCCGCCAAGTCGTCGCCGGCGACTCCAATCGCGCTGCGTTCCGGCGAGCCTGCATGCCGCCGAGCGTCCTCAAGGTCGTGGTAGCCGATGTGGTTGAGGGTCTTGACCACCGTCGACCTGGTCAGGCGGCGCTGAACCACTTCGCTGCTTGTATACCTGCGGTCCTGGAACATGTCCAGAACGCCATCTGCCGCCGGCCAATAGTTCATCGCGTCGACCACCAGCTTCCCGGCTACCAGGCCAGGGTCGAAGCTAACAAACGTGTGAAGCGGTATGGCCAACACAACGATGTCGGCATCCTCGACGGCATCCGATGCCCAACGCGCCTCTGCTCCCGGTATGACCACTTGCGTGATGAGCGCGATCTTCTCGGGGCTATCGGAAGCCGCGATCGTGACACGGAAACCCGCGTCCAGAGCGATTCTCGCGATCACCGGCCCAACGTGGCCGGCGCCAAGCACTGCGATTCGCTCCGTCATGTTCGAGCCACCAGATTGGGATGGAGATGGTTCTGCAGCGCGCGCAAGACATCCGCGAGCGCCTCGAATTGCTCTGGTGTCAACGCGTCAGCGAAGTGCTTCTTTATCGCCCTCATGTGGGGCGCGGTCGCGCGCCGGAAGACTCGTGCTCCGTCTCCAGTCAGGGAGACCTCAGCGCCGCGGCTGTCGGTGGCGCAATCGTCACGGCGGATAAGCCGCCTTCGCTCCATCCGCCCGAGGTGATGCGATAGCCGGCTTCGCTCCCAATCGATGGTCCTGGCCAGCTCCGATGATCGCAAGCGCCTGTCCTCGGCTTCGCTCAAGGCAAGAAGCACCTGATAGTCAGCCGGTGAAAGGTTTGACTCCTGCAGCTCGGCGCCCAGAACTCTCCGAAGCTCTGCAGTGGTGTCGATGAGCGAGCGCCAGATCGCGAGCTCCCGCGAGGTCATGCGCCGGCGGACTCCTGCGTAAGCCGCGACCTTCGCCGAATCGCCACCCGCCAGGAGCATTGACACGTGAGGCATTCTACCCAGATGATTGACACATCAATCAGTTCAGATGTGGGGGTTAGCTTCAAGTGAAGGTTTGGCTGGAGCCTGACATCGCCGACCGCGACCATATTCGCGGCGCACCGGGCGCACCCTTGCGATTGCTGATCTACGGTGACTACGAGTGTCCCTACACCCGCCAGGCACTCGTCAATGTGGCGTTGGTTCGCGAACAGCTGGGCGACGCCCTCGTCTTCGCCTTTCGCAACTTTCCGCTGACCGAGATACACCCGCATGCCTTCAATGCAGCGCTGGCTGCGGAAGCCGCGGACTTCCAGGGGAAGTTCTGGGAGATGCACGATCTGCTGTTTCGCCGCCAGAGTGAGTTGACGAATCCCGATCTGGTCGCCCACGCCGCGGACATCGGTCTCGACAGGGACAGATTTCACGCCGATTTCGCGGCGCGAAAGGGCTTGACGCGTATCGAAGCGGATGTCGAAAGCGGAATCCGAAGCGGTGTCGAGGGAACTCCGAGCATCTTCATCAATGGAAAGCCACACGATGGCGCGTACGACTCGAGCACCATGGTCGCCGCGTTGCGCTCAGCGATGGGCTCGGTATGACCACATCGGCTTCATCGGCAGTGGACGCCTGGCCAGCACTGCGGCGCGCCTGGCGGTCGCGGCCGGGTACGACGTCGTATCGAGCAATTCGCGCGGGTCGCAAACTCTCGAGGACCTGGGACCCGAACTACGGCTCGGCCCGCTAGCGGTTACCCCGACCGAGGGCGCTCAGCGAGACGCCGACTAATTGCTTTGAGCGAGACTGAAGCCCGGCTTGTCTGATACGTCCACAGGCATTGAGATGTGGCCGGGCCACGGATATCCGCTCGGAGCGACCTTCGACGGCACTGGGACGAACTTTGCCCTTTTCAGCGAGGTCGCGGACAAGGTCGAGCTGTGCTTGTTCGACGACGCAGGTTCCGAGACCAGGCTCGCGCTGGAAGAGGTCGACGCGTTCTCCTGGCACGCCTATCTGCCAAACGTCGGCCCCGGGCAACGATACGGGTATCGCGTGCATGGCCCTTACGCTCCGGATCGCGGCATCCGGTGCAATCCATACAAGCTGCTGCTCGACCCGTACGCGCGCGCGATCCAGGGGGGGATCGATTGGAATCCTGCGTGCTACTCGTACGACCTCGGCGACGAGACCGCAGTGAATGTGGCAGACAGTGCTCCGTACGTGTTTCGGTCGGTTGTTCACGATCCCCATTTCGAATGGGGGAATGAGAGGCAGCCGGAGACCCCATTGCATGAAACGGTGATCTACGAAGCCCACGTCAAAGGCTTCACCAAGAGCCAGGCCGCCGTGCCCGAGCCACTGCGTGGTACGTATGCGGGGTTCGCGCATCCGGCGTCGGTCGAGCACCTGGTCTCGCTCGGAGTGACGGCGGTCGAGCTCATGCCGACTCACCAGTTCGTCCAGGATCAGCGTCTACTGGAGCAATCCCTGCGCAACTACTGGGGCTACAACACGATCGGGTTTTTCGCCCCGCACAACGAGTACTCGAGCAGTGGCGACCGCGGCGAGCAGGTGAACGAGTTCAAGGCCATGGTTCGCACGCTTCACGAGGCCGGCATCGAAGTGATCCTCGATGTCGTTTACAACCACACTGCCGAAGGAAATCATCTCGGGCCGACGCTTTGCTTCAAGGGTATCGACAACCGCGCCTATTACCGACTCGTCAGGGAGGCGCCGCAGTACTACTACGACACAACTGGTACCGGCAACAGCCTGAATGTGCAGCATCCGCACACGCTTCAGCTGATCATGGACTCTCTTCGGTACTGGGTGACCGAGATGCATGTGGATGGGTTCCGTTTCGATCTCGCCGCCACCCTCGCACGCGAGTTCCATGAGGTGGACCGTCTGTCGACGTTCTTCGACCTCATCCAGCAGGACCCGGTCGTCAACCGCGTGAAACTGATCGCCGAACCCTGGGACATCGGCGAAGGGGGCTACCAGGTCGGCAACTTTCCGGCTTTGTGGTCGGAGTGGAACGGCAAGTTCCGCGACAGGGTCCGCGATTTCTGGCGCCGCGAGCCCTCGACGGTCGGCGAGCTTGCCTCCCGATTGACCGGCAGCTCCGACCTTTACCAAAGCGACACTCGACGCCCGGTCGCAAGCATCAATTTCGTTACCGCTCATGACGGCTTCACGCTGCGCGACCTCGTCTCATACAACCAGAAGCACAACGAGGCCAACGGCGAAGGCAATGCCGACGGCGACTCGCACAATCGGTCGTGGAACTGCGGCGCTGAAGGCGAGACTGAGGACCCTCTCGTCCTCAAGAGACGCGCGCAGCAGCAGCGGAACCTCCTGGCCACGCTATTCCTGTCTCAAGGCGTGCCGATGCTCCTGATGGGTGACGAGGTTGGGCGTACACAAAAGGGCAATAACAACGCGTACTGCCAGGACAACGATCTCTCATGGCTGAATTGGTCGGCTGTCGACCAGCCCCTCCTCGATTACGTGCGTTGGCTGATCGCCTTCCGGCGCCAGCACTCGGTGTTCCGCCGGCGACGTTGGTTCCAGGGCCGTCCTATTCGCGGCGCCGTGGATATCGCCTGGTTCAAACCCGACGGCAATCCGATGACCGACCGGGACTGGGTCGCCCGCCACGCGCGCGCTCTCGGCGTCTTTCTCAACGGAAAGGCCATCCCAGGCCACGACGGTCGAGGTCGTCAGTTCGTCGATGACTCCTTCCTTCTCCTGTTCAATGGGTATGCGCGAGCCATCCCCTGGGCGCTCCCGAACGACTTTGGAGGGCAGTGGCGGATCATCCTCGACACCGACCGGCTACAGGCCGAGTCGGATCCAGAGCCGCTGACTGGACGAGTGCTTACTCGAGCGCGCACCGTTGTGCTGCTGCAGTCCTCCCAGAACGGGCCGTAGTTTCCCGTAAACGAGGGAAGGTTCAGGCCCGTCCGCCGGTTGTTGTGTGCATGACCGAGACCCAGACGACCACCCGTATTTCGCCGGCGGCTGAACGTGCGCGATTGAAAGATGGGGTGCATATCGAGCTGAGCCCGCGCCGCGTCCGGGCGTATTTCGACAATCAACTTCTGGTCGACAGCGAGAAAGTTCTGCTCGTGTTCGAGACGAAGCGCCCGCCGGTCTACTGGTTTCCGATCGAAGACGTGCGCATGGACCTGCTCACACCCAAGGATGCGGCTGCGGATTCGGGCCCTGGGACGAGGCGATGGCGCTCACATACCGGAGGTCGTGTCGAGGAGAACCTGGCGTGGAACTACGCCGAACCCACCGGCGATCTGGCTCCGCTCGAGGGCTACATCGCCTTCTACTGGAAGGCCGTCGACCGGTGGTTCGAAGAGGACCAGGAAGTGTTCGTTCATCCGCGAGACCCTTACACGAGGGTCGACACCGTCCACAGCTCTCGTCACGTGCGGGTCGAGGTCGATGGACAAGTAATTGCGGAGACAACGCGGCCGGTTCTGCTTTACGAAACGGGGTTGCCGACGCGCTACTACATCCCGAAGCTGGACGTGCGCATGGAACTTCTCGAAGCGACGGACACACTGACGCATTGCCCATACAAGGGCGCGGCGAGCTACTGGTCCTTGCGGGTGGGCGACAAGACATATCGGGATTTCGTCTGGGCGTATCCCCACCCGATCCCGGAGATTCCGAAGATCGAGAACTTGCTCTGTTTCTACAACGAGAAGGTCGATCTCTATGTAGACGGGGTGAAGCAAAAGCGCCCGGTTTCGCCGTTCTCGTAAACCCGTCGGTCTCTTAGACATTGGCACGCGGGCGCAACCATTTCTGATTGTGATGCGGGCACCGACTCTCCCCGGCTCCTTCCAGCCCTTCGGCAAGGGGCACACAGGAACGCATGGCACGTTATGCCGGCACGCGAACCAGAAGGCGGCTTTAAGTGGGCCGCCCCTCTCCTCGATAAACCAGACACGTCCTCATCACGCCGTAGATTTCATTCGGAGTTCTTCGCGACAAACCGCTGCAAGGCTTGTCACGAAGCGATGAGCGTTCTTTCTAAGGTCAGGATCCACCCCTACGGATAGAAAAAAGGTGTAGATCACTCTTTTTTCCAATCCTGTAATGCGCTGAAGCAAGTGCCGAACGCAAGATCCGAGATGCCCAGGCGTTCAACAAGACTGCAGTCCACAGTGACTTCGACCGGCCGACAAAACGCTGACCGTGGCAGCGATCCGGAGGTAGACGAACATGCGTGGATCTCGGCAGACTCGTCCGAGGGCAGCGTCGCAGTGACAGTCGGCAGAAGCGGGCACCGCGTGCTGCGCCGGCCACTCGTGCATCTGGTCCTGATCTTGTCCGTGATGCTGGTGATCTCGTTCGGGCTTTTTGCTCAAGCCGCCGCCACGTCTCCTCACGTGATGATGGTGCTGATGGAGAACTCCAGCTATGAAGGCATCGTCGGCAACTCGCAGATGCCATTCGTCAACGGGCTCATCAACTCCAACGGGTCCGTCAGCACCACAGACCTCAGCCATCCCAGCCTTCCCAATTATTTGGGCTATGTCTCGGGCTCGATCCAGAACAACCCGCAGGACACCACTCCTCAGGACGGGACCTATGCCGGTCCACAGTTCACCGACGAGCTGGCGAACGCCGGCATCTCGTGGAAGGCATACATGCAAGACATGCCGGTCGCCTGCGATCTGACCGACCAGTTCAGTCCGGGCAACTATGACGTCAACCACAACCCGTTCATGTACTTCGACTCCGTGCGCAACAACGCAGCCCAATGCAATCGGGACGTACCGTATCCCCAGCTGGCGACCGACCTCAACGCCGGCACCGCGCCACCCTTCCTATGGGTGACGCCCAACACCATCAACGACATGCACAACGGGACGCCGGCGCAGGGCGACGCCTTCCTTCAGGGACTCGTCACACAGGTGCAGGCTTCGAGCTGGTGGACAGCGGGCAGCCGGATCATCGTCACGTGGGACGAAGGCACCCAGTCGGAACAGGTCCTGACCCTGGTCGTCGGATCAGCGCATGGGACCGCAGCCAACGGCGGCAACGAGTACGGAACGCTGCTTGGCCTCGAGGAGGCCTACGGTGTCGGGTTGCTCGGGAGCTCGGCCAGCACCAATGTCGGCGACATCCGTCCTCTGCTGACCGGCGCAGCATCGCCTTCGCCAAGCCCATCACCAAGCCCAAGTCCCTCTCCGTCACCAAGCCCGACTCCCTCACCGTCGCCCAGCCCGACTCCCCCACCATCCCCAAGCCCAAGTCCCTCGCCATCACTGAACCCATCGACCGGCTCGAGTTCGGTGACTCGAGGCATCTTCCGCTTCTCCTCGACCGACTGGACGGCTATGAACTCTGCGGGATTCAATGCAGCGACCGATGGGGGTGTGCAGGCGTACGCGACGAATGAAGCCGCCGCCGGGATCACCGGCATGGTCTGGGTCGATGCCTACAGCAACACGACCTGCGTTCAGACGCTGAGCAATTCGGCCATCGCGGCCATGGTCCAGGCCAACGTGGGCGCGGGACATCCCGGTCTTCGCTATGAGATCGGTGACGAGCCGACCGCCAACGGTTGTAATGCGGGCCCGGTCTATGCCTCGATCACGCAGGCGGTTCACAGCGCGGACGCAACCGCCAAAACGTGGACCGCAGACGATCAGTTCCAGGTCGGTAACCCGGTCCAGCAAGGTGTGCCGATGAATGGATCGGTGGACATTCTCGCCTTCGACGTCTACCCGTGCGAGAACGGGCCTTGCAACTACTCGGCGATCGACAGCGCGGTGCAGCAGATCCATGCGGCGCATGTGACGAACTGGGAGTTCGTCATCCAGGACTTCAGCAGCAGCCCGTGGCGGTGGCCGACGCCCGCTGAGATCCAGACCCAGTTCGACCATTGGGTAAATCAGGGCGCGATCGGCTACTGGGTGTTCGCCTGGGATTACCAGAGTCAGCAGGTGATCCAGCAGACCGGCAACGTCGCCGCTTTGTTGCAGATCAACTCGGAACCGATCAATGCATCGCAATCAGTGTCGCCATCGCCCTCGCCCTCGCCATCGCCATCGCCCTCGCCTTCGCCCTCACCATCCCCAAGCCCGTCGTCTGGCCGCGGCTGCCACGGCATACAACGCTGCCATGCGTAACGTGTGACGTGTTGGCAGGTGTGCCCGCATGGGTAGCTTATTCGTGAGATGACCAGTGCCACCGAGACGAGGTTGGCCGCATCTGACGATGCCGTCAGACTCCCGGCCCGCAAACCCAACCTAGACTGAGGCGGTGTCGCCCGCCAATCGGGCCGCCATCGGGAAACTCCCCGCGGAGTCCATAAGCTTCATCGGCCGGCGCAGATTGCTCGTCGAGTCAAGGCGACGGCGCAATGCGCACCTGTAGTAGGTGGAGTAGCTGCCGGGTCGCTTAGCCGACGCGGACGGACGTGCCTGCAACCGGCCTGGAGGCCCCCATCGGAACGGCAGCAGTTCGGCCGCTGGCATCGGCGGTACCCTGGCGAAATGCGACCCCTTCGGTACTCCATCAACGTCACATTGGACGGGTGCTGCGATCATCGTGCAATCCCCGCGGACGAAGACTTGCATCGTCACGCGGTCGAGAATCTCAACCAGGCCGATGCCCTTCTCTTTGGCCGGGTGACTTACGAAATGATGGAATCAGCGTGGCGGCCGCCGGCGCCGACCGGAGCGAGACCTGATTGGATGGAACCCTTCGCCCAGACGATCGACGCGACAAAGAAGTACGTCGTGTCAAGCACCCTGGACCGGGTCGATTGGAACGCGGAGCTCGTGCGCGGGGATCTGGGTAAGGCCGTTCAGCAGCTGAAGCGGGAGTCGGGTAAGGGACTGCTCGTGGGAGGTGTGACGCTCCCACTGGCGTTGACGGAGCTGGGATTGATCGATGAGTACGAGTTCGTGGTGCATCCCAGGCTCGCGGGCCGCGGGCCGACGTTGTTCGCGGGGCTATCGAAGTATGTCGACTTGAAGCTTGTGAGCCGGCTGGAGTTCGGCTCGGGGGCAGTGGCGATGCGGTACGAGCCGAGAAGCTAGCCATCGGGCTTGCTAGCCCGAGCCGGGCGCATCATGGAGCCCTGGTTCGCGGCTCTTGCGCGCCCCACCGCAGCGGTTCCCTCCGCGGCGGCCCACAACAACGCCTTGGCCTGGCGCACCTCCCGAGCCGGCGCGGCATGCGAACGTTCATGCGAGTTCCGGCCGCTCGGGCCCTTGCCACTCCTCGGCCTGCTCGTGCGTCCGGGGACAGCGAAACCGATCGGCGATCGCAAAGAGCTCGTCGACAGACACGTTTATCACCCGCGCTGCGGCCAGGATCGCAACCGCGGGCACCCGCGTCCGACCAGCCTCCCAGTCATAGACGGCCTGCCTTGACAAGGATTCCCAGCCAAGCTCGTCTCGCAGTCGGGCGGCGAAGAACGCGGCGGACCGCGTTCGAAATCGTGAGACCCGAATCATCGCCGCGGCCTGCTCCGCATAGACGCTCTTTGCCGTCCTGATACCGGCGGCCACAGGCCCCTCCCTGCCTGACCTGATCTTCCCCCCGCTGTGTGTCGATTGTGCGCCCCGTAGGTTTTCCGTCAAGTGGTGGCGTTTATGGATCAGTAAGCGTTGCAAGCCGCGTTTCGGCGGAAAGCGGTTGGAATTTCGCGAACGTCGGGAACGCTTTGTTTGCGAATTCCGGTTAGGGCTGGTCAGTGTGCTCTTTTGGCTTGACAAGCTTGACTTGACAACTTGAGCCCGCGGCTTCGGACGCGGTCTGGACCGTCTCGGCTTGGATCCCACTCGCGTTGTACGCGTCATTTCCGCCTGCCGCACGTGCTCGAGCACCGATGGTTCGCTCCGGACGTAGGCAGCGTTGTCGAAGATCGAATCCCCAGGAGGAGGAAATGGTCCACGCGCAATTCTCTGCTGCGAGCGGTGGCGACCGGCCGCGCGACTCCGATCAAGCGATTCATGCTGTTGAGGTGACGGATCTCCTCGAGCCGACGTTTCCGGATGTGTTGGCCGCGGCGGTGCGCATTCGTCCCCACCTCGCCCCAACCCCATTGCGCCGGTCGCCCGCGGTCAGCGAGGCCGTGGGCGCGGATGTCTACCTCAAACACGAGTTCCACCTCCCTACCGGCGCGTTCAAGGTCCGCGGCGGCGTCAACCTCGTCTCACAGCTCAGTACTCGAGAACGCGAAGCCGGCGTGATCGCCGCCTCGACGGGAAACCACGGCCAGTCGGTCGCGTATGCGGCCAGACTGTTTGGAGTCAAGGCAATCATCTGCGCGCCCGAGAACGCAAACGCCGCCAAGGTGGAGGCGATGAGAGAGCTCGGTGCGACAGTGAATCTGGTCGGCGCTGACTATGACGAGGCTCGGGAGGCGTGCGAGCGGCTCGCCACCGCCGAGGGCTACCGGTACATCCATTCGGGAGACGAGCCGCTGCTGATCGCTGGCGTTGGTACGCACACGCTCGAGATCTTGAGCGAGCAACCGCATATCGACGTCATCATCGTTCCGATCGGAGGCGGCAGCGGCGCGGCCGGCGCGTGCCTCGTGGCGAAAGCCGTGAACCCGAGAATCGTGGTCATCGGGGTTCAGGCCGAGAAGGCGCAGTCGGCTTATCTGACCTGGCGAGCCCGCAAACCGGTCGAAGCGACCTCGAGCACTTGGGCGGAAGGTTTGGCCACACGGACTCCGTTTCAGCTGCCGCAGCGAATTATTCAGAGGCTTCTCGACGACTTTGTGCTGGTTTCCGAGGAGGCGATATCGGCCGCGGTCCGATTCCTCCTCGATCGCAACCGGATCCTCGTGGAGGGCGCCGCGGCGGCCTCCCTGGCGGCGGCTCTCACCTTGAAAGACCGGCTCGCCGATCGGCGCGTCGCGCTCGTATTGACTGGCGGCAACATCTCGATACCCCAGCTCAAGGTGCTGCTCGACTAAGTAAATCTTCGATCGCGCACAGGCCGAGGCGATCGACCAGATAGAGGTAGCAGCACATCACGGCCGCCGTTGTTGAGGTCGCCGCGTCGCCGGCCCGGTGCGGGTTGCGTGCGGCGGCCGCCGACGGGTCGAGCAAAATGGAGGCCAATGCTGCCAGCTTCGGCCGAGGCTTTTGGGGACCAACTGGCCGAACATCGGAGCGACCTGCTCGTCCACTGCTACCGGATGCTGGGCACGCTCGATGAGGCCGAGGATGCAGTCCAGGACGCCCTTGCTCGGGCATGGACGGGCCGTCAAACCTTCCGGCGATCGATCTCGTTTCGGGCCTGGCTCTATCGGATCGCGACCAACGTCTGTCTCAATACGCTTGAGCGCCGAAAGCACGATCGTGTCGACCAGGGATTCGTAATCGGCCCCTTTCCCGACTCGTTGCTAAACGGCATCGCACCGCCAGAGGCTGGACCCGAGGCCCAGTACGACGCCCGCGAGTCGATCTCGCTTGCGTTTCTGACCGTCCTCCAGCGCCTGCCCGCACGGCAGCGAGCAGTCCTGCTTCTCCGCGACGTCTTGAGCTTTCGCGCCGCCGAGGTCGGGGCTCTTCTCGACATGAGCGTGGCGGCCGTGAACAGCGCGCAGCAGCGGGCTCGCGCCACGCTTCGGAGCAGCTACAGCTCGCCGGAGCACGCGTCCCTAACGGCCGGTAGCCCGAGCAACCTGCTCGAGCGTTACGTTCGAGCCTGGGAGGCCGCGGACGTAACCGGACTCGTCGCGCTGCTGCGTGAGGACGCGGTGCTGGCGATGCCTCCGAAGCCCATGGTCGTCGGCGCGAGGCCAATCGGAGGCTTCCTCAAAGAGTCGATTTTCGCGATGGGCCCGATGCGGTTGCTCGAGGCGCACGCCAACGGCAGCCCGGCCTTCGCCATGTACGTGCAACAACAAGGCGCCGGCGCGTTCGTGCTCTTCGCACTCCTGGTGATTGCCGGCGACGGTCGCCAGATCACGCAGATCGACGCCTTCGCGGATCCGCGGGTGCTTGCGCCTTTCGACCTGCCGGCGAAACTAGCCGGCTGAGCTGCTCCGGCGAAGCTGGATGAAGATCAGAACGCTGCTCACAAGCAGTGCCGGGACGTACATGGTCACGATGACCCAGTTGACGCCAAGCGCATACGTGAACACGCTGAAGCGCAGCGACTGAATGATCGCGTTCACGGTGTCCAGCAGCCCCACCCCGAGCACAAGCCAGACCAGGGCGATGGCGGCAGACAAGCGAAAACGTAAGGCGACCAGAGCGAGCAGGGCCAAAAATGCCGTCGCCATATCGCCATAACCGATCATCGTCCGAAACTCAGCCGGCACTGCGGCGGCAACCGCGCCAGGAGCCAGGATCGTTCCGCCGACGACCCGAAAGGCGTGAACCCACACCAGAGGCGCCAGCGCCACCGGGCGGGGCAGGCCCGACAGCCGAGGCGCCACGTACCACCACCCGATGAGGCTGTACGCGGCCAGGGCCAGCGTGAACTGAATTCCAAAAAGGACGATCGGCTCCATGCCGGATATAACAATCGGGCCGGCCGAAACTCATCGGTATCCCGGTCAGAGTGTTAGGCGTGTAGATCCATTTCGACGCCGGGCGGCACCCAGGCATAGAAGTCCAGGGGCAGGATCTCCTGGAATCCGAGCTTGGCGCACACCGGAGCCGAGGTCCCGCGCACGGCCTGGATCACCGCCGCGTCCGCGCCGGCCGCCCTGGCGTCGGCGAGCCGCCTCGCGACCAGTGAGGTGTAGACGCCGCGTCCGCGCAGGTCGCCGAGCGTGCCCGCCCCACCCAGCAGGACGATCGACGTTCGCGGGACGAATACGAGGTTCCCAAAGGCAACCGGGCCTTGATGATCGGGCAAGTAGGCGTGGTACATGGCGCACCGCAGGTGTTCAGCGCCAATCAGCGCTTCGGTGAACCATTCGGCTACATCGGGCGGCATGCCGTAAGCGTTCCCGACCATAGGTATCGCGCGGCGCTGTTCGTCGGCGCTGGCCTGCCGCACCTCCACCTCAGGATTGGCTCGAATCGGCGTTTCGAGATCGGTGAGGGCCATTCCGGCGAGCTCGTCGGCCTTGACGAGTCCGGCCTCCAGGAGGCGCTGCGGCAGGTCGTGCGGCCGCGACGATGGGCTCGTTACCCAACCGAACGATTTCGCGCCCTCGGCAAACCTGTCCCGCACCGCGCTGATGGTTGCGTCGGCGTCCGCCTCATCGAGGACGGCGCAACCAACGAGGTTGGCGACTGGATGTGAAACCGGCGACTCCCGGCCCAGCACACCTTGGATGCGGATGTCGGTCACGAGACCGGGGACCTCTGGATAAACGAAAAGGGTCCGTTCGACTGCGTCCAGCAACTGGTCGGTGGAGGCGGGCATTGCGTGACCTCGCTGACTTCCGAGCCGTGTCGCGGGCATGGTAGCAAGCTCTTGACCTTCAACCTAGATCGAAGGTTTAGGCTGGGCCAAAACCCAGGAGGCCACCAGTGGAGACCTATCCCGCAAGATCCGAGACGATCGTCTGCACCCTGTCGGAAGACGAGCTCAGCGACACGCGCTCCGCGTGGCGGAAGCTGTTCACGACGGCCCTGCTGGTGAGGGAGGAAATTCCCGGCGGGCTCCGGCTCGTTGTCAACGATGGGAGCGCCGAAGCGTTGAGGCAGTTGATCGATATCGAGCGGGATTGCTGCCGCTGGATCACCTTCCAGTTAGATGGCCCGGCGGTGTCCATGACCGCCGAGGGGGCGGGAGCCGCCACACTCAGGGAGATGTGGGTGGTGGATCCTGGCGTGCGGGAGGAATAGGCGCGCGCGGCGCCGGGCTGCTCAGGGCGGCCCCGATGAGCGACACCAAATTGCTGATCAGCCAGCTGGCGGCCCAGGTCGGTATGGCGCCGTCCGCCCTTCGCTACTACGAGGAGGCCGGCTTGCTCACGCCGACCGAGCGAAGCGCCGCCGGCTACCGGCTCTACGGACCTGAGGCGCTGGGGCGGGTCAGGTTCATCCAACGGGCCGGCGCGCTCGGCTTGAAGCTGGCCGAGATTCGGGGTCTCATCGAGAGTTCCCACGCGAATTCCGAGGCGGAGCAGTCGGCCTTGCGCGCCGTGCTCGCGCGAAAGATCGACGAGACTCGAGCGAAGATGGCGGAGCTGAACAGTCGCACCGCCAACCTCCTGCTGGTGGAGCAAATGCTGGAGATGCAACCGCCGCCGTCCTGCTGCCACCTTGGCGATTGCACGTGCTGGTTTCCCGACGTCGCCTGAGGAGAATTTCTAGAGCAGTTCCGCGATCATGCTCGCGGCATGGGCTGCGGTGCCCGTCTCCACCCGTGCGAAGTCGACGGGTTGTGCGAGAAGCGTCTCGATCGCCACTGCCATTTTCTCCGGGGTCGCATCCTCGAAGTCCATGCACCGGCCGGCCCGATAGCGATCGAGTCGATGCCTGACGTGGAAGTTCTGCTCGCAATGGTCTCTGAGTGGGAAGTAGATGAAAGGACGGCGGGCGGCGGTCAGCTCCATCGTGGTGCTGAGACCACCTTGCGTCAGTGCGATATCGCATGCGGCAAGGTGCAGGTCGAGGTCGGCGACGAACGGCCGCACCTCGACTCCATTGACCCTGGGCAGGGTGCTCGGATCGATGCGCGGACCCGCGACTGCGACCATACGCAGCTCAGGCACCCTTCGCCGCGTCGCCGGGTACGCCTTCATCCAGCGGGCGAGCAGCTCCGCCCCCACGCCTGAACCCCCGACCGATGCGATGCAGACGACCTCGTCCTTGCCATAGCCCAGCCGGCGGCGCAACTCGTCGCGATCGCCAACCTCCCTCTGGTCCAGGCCGAGGATGTAACCGTCGGTGAATTGGTAGTGGCGTTCGGTCCAGCTTCGTATCTCAGGCAGGCCCGGCCCAAACGTTCCGGGAACGACATCCTCAGGGCGGCCGATGAAGATCGCCCGGTCGCGCACCCGTGGGAACCGCTCGACCTGTTCGATCATCTCGGCGTTGTAATCAGCGGTCAGCGTGGCTTCCCGCTCGCCCAGGCCCGGCATCGGCAACCACGCGACGATGTCCGTAAGCCAGACATATGCAGCCTGCTTCAGCTCCGGGTTCTCGTGCAGGTAATAGTCGAGCTCCCATGCTTCGTCGCCGATCCAGACGTCGTAATCGCGCTCGCGCACCGCCTCCAGGAACACCATGAAGTTGGACAGCAGAATCTCGTCCATGCGCCGAAACGCCTCGAACAGGTGCAGGCGGTGAGAGCCAGACTCCAACTCGATGTGCTGCGACTCGCTGGCCAGGTCTCGGCTGCTGGGATGAATCCGTTCGCGATGCGACTCCAGCACACGGGTCACCGGGTCCTGGGCAAGCCACTCGATCTCGAGGTTTGGCACAAGGTTGCGAAGCTCCTCAGCCACGGCCACATCTCGGCGCGCGTGGCCGAGGCCGATGGGCGATGAAACGAAGATCGCCCGGCGGGGACGGCGCAGAGCCCGCCGGCGAGCCGGCGGAGGCACAGCCGGCAGCAGGAACTCACCAAGCGCGAGGTTCACTGCCACCGGGTCGCGAGCATGGGGAAGGTGGCCCGACTCTTCCATCGTCAGCAGACGGCCCCGGGTCAGGTCGGCGAGGGCTTCGCCGTTCTCATGCAGAACGATCTCGTCTTGATCTCCGTGGATCACGAGCACCGGACACGACACGCGCCCGCCCAGCTCCATTACGCGCATCTCATCCAGGCCCGGCGCCCGGTCAGTGGCCACGAGCACCTCAGGTGTGGTTTCGAGGCCCCATCTGACGCAGTCTTCGATCGGCTTTGTGGAGTGTGGCTCGATGAAGCATCGCCCAAAGAAGAACTCGAGAAAACCGCGGTGGTCGCTCAACCAGTAATTGGCGTTGTATTTCATCCAATCGATGTATTCGTCGTGCTCGTCATCAAATATCGCGGTTGCCCCAGCACGAATCGGAATCCACGGAGCGAGCTGCACGGCTGGTCCGATGAAGACCAACGATGTCACTCGCTCCGGGTGATCGGCGGCGATGATCAGAGCCCAGTTCGCGCCGGCCGAGAGCGAAACCAGGGCCGCTGAAGCTGTATCGGTGTCATCCATGACCGCGAGAGCGTCAGCTGCAAACTCCTCGTCGGCGTAGCTTTCTGGGTCGACGGGACGGTCGGAAAGTCCATTGCCGCGACCGTCCATCACAAGAACGCGACAGTGTCGTGCCAGGTAGGCAATCTGGAATTTCCAGTGCCGCGAGTGGATGATCGACCAGGTCGGGAGCAGAAAGACCGTCCGGTCGCCTTCGCCGTACAGCTCCCAGTGGAGGCGGAGGCCATCGCGGACGGTGTAACCGTGCCGGTCGGGCTGCCGTGCTCTCATCCCTCCCTCCTCGCGCTCATTCTCTACTCGAGTGAACCGAATCGGAGGCGGGCGCTTCCAGGCGCCCGCCTCAATTTCCAGAACGGCCCCCTACGGACGAGCCTCGTAGACGTTGTTGAACGGCGTCTCGGCGACTCGCCGGAAGCGCGTGAAGCCGCCGGCTGTTGCGACGTCTCGGATGCGAGCCTCGCCCGCCTGGGCGCCGAGCGCCAGCCCCACGTCCTGAGAAAGCGAGCTCGGTGTGCATAGGAAGTTGGAGAACGCGTAGTAAGCACGGCCGACGGGGTTGAGGTTTTGCTCGATACGGTCGCCCGCGGCCGGTTCAACGATCATCCAGGTTCCGTCAGGAGCCAATGCCTGGCGCACATGGCGAGCCGCGCCGACAGGGTCCCCCATGTCGTGCAGGCAGTCGAACATCGTGATGAGGTCGTAGCCGCTGCCGGGAAAGGCCGCGGCTGGAGCAATCTCGAACTGGGCCTGATCCTTCAGCCCGGCGTCCTTGGCCTTCTTGCGCGCGAGTTCGATCGACTCACGGTGGTAGTCGAAACCGGTGAATCGGGAACGCGGGTAGGCCTGCGCCATGAGCCGAGTCGATGCGCCAAGGCCGCAGCCCACGTCAGCGACCTTCCCGCCGACGCGCAACTTGGCCTCCACGCCATCGAGCGCGGGCAGCCACGAGGTCACGAGGTTCGCGTTGTAGCCGGGGCGGAAGAAGCGCTCGCATCCAGTGGCCACACCCGGGTCGTGCTCGTGCCATCCGTAGCCCGCACCACTCCGGAACGCCGATTCGATGTGCGGGCCTGATTTCAACGTGGCCGTAGCCAGCTCGAACGCGCCACATACGAAGGCCGGGCTGTCCTCGTCGGCCAGCGCCATGGCGTGCTCAGCGGGCAGCTCATACCGTTGGGTCGCCGGGTCGTAGGTCACGAAACCGCCCGCGGCTTGGGCGTTGAGCCACTCCCGGATGTACCGCTCCGCGGTGCTGGTTTTCTCGGCCAGCTCGGAAGAGGTCATGGGTCCCGCCTGGGCCATCGCCTTGTAGAGGCCGAGCCGGTCGCCGAGCACGATCAGCCCGGCGTTCACCGTCGCGCCAAGCTCCCCGACCACCTGGCCAAGAAAGGCGTTGAGCTTGTCCATGTCGATGACTGGTGTCTGCACTGCCATTTGACGTCCCTCCAGAATTGAGATGGTTCGACCGTAGGGTCGAGCCGGCCAGGTCGCATCAGGGACCCCACCTAGTTGTTCGGGAAGCAGGAAACTGTGACCATGCTGCTGGGTCGCGAGCGGGAGCTTGTGGCGATCGACCAGGCCCTGGCCGCGGCGCGCCTGGGCAAGAGCTCGCGCCTTCTGATTCGTGGCGAGCCTGGAATCGGCAAGACAGCCCTCCTCGACCACGCGGTGAGCCAAGCGGGCGCCATGCGTGTGCTTGCCGCCCGCGGAGTGGAATTCGAGGCCGACGTGCCCTTCGCCGGGCTGCACGACCTTCTCCACGCCACCCTCGGGCTCCTCGATCGCCTGCCTCCGATCCACGCGTCCGCCCTCCGCTCCTCGTTGGGACTCGGCCCCCGGATCGAGTCCGACCGTCTGATCATCGGCGCCGCCGTCCTCGGCCTCCTTTCCGCTTATGCGGAGGAGGCGCCTCTTCTCATCACCGTGGACGACGCCCAGTGGCTCGATCGTGCTTCGGCCGAGGCCATTGGATTCGCCGCCCGCCGCCTTTTCGCCGACCCGATCGCGATCCTCATCGCGGTGCGTGAGGATGAAGAGTCACCCTTGTTGGTCGCAGGCCTACCTGAGCTCAGCTTGAGCGGCCTTGACCACGCGGCGGCGACCGCCCTACTCGAGACGGCGGCCGCCGGCAAGATGACGGCAGAGCTTGCGCGCCGGATGCTGGACGCAACCGGCGGCAACCCGCTTGCTCTGCTCGAGCTCGGGCGAGACGCCCCCCGAACACCTGGCTCGCCGCACGACGATCTGCCGCTCGCGACGAGCGTGGAGCGTGCCTACCTGCGGCGCGCCGATGGTTTGTCCCCCGGCGCCAGACATGTGCTTCTCGTGATGGCTGCGTCGGGAAGTCCAGAGGTGGGGCTGGTCCAGCGCGCGGCTCAAGAGCTGGGCCTCCCACCTGGCGATGTGGAACGGGCGGAGGCCGCCAGGGGACTCGTCGTCGAACGCGGCGGCAGCGTCGAGTTCGTGCATCCGCTGGCGCGAGCCGCGATCTACCACTCGGCGTCGCCATCCGATCGCCGCGCCGCTCACAGGGCGCTCGCGAAGGTCATGACAGATCCAGGTGATGCCGATCGGAGAGCCTGGCATCTCGCCGCGGCGGCAAGCACGTGGGATGCGGCTGCGGCAACCGCTATGGAAGATGCTGCTCGCCGGGCCCGCGAGAGCACTGGCTACGCGGCGGCCGCCAGCGCGTGGAAGGAATCCGCTCGCCTCACCGAACCGCTCGAGCTGCGCGCCGCCCGGCTCTTCAACGCGGCTGAGAGCGCCTGGCTGGGCGGCCGCGCGGAGGAGGCCGTCGATTCGCTAGTTGCAGCCCGCAAGCTCGCGCAAGCGCTCGAGCTCCGGGTCGACATCGACAGCCTCAGCGGACATATCGCTATGCGGCGCGGCGCCATGGCCGACGGCCTTCGACTGCTGGTCGGTGCGGCTGACGCCATCGAGCCGGTCGATCGCCGGAAGGCCATTCGGATAATTGGCGACGCCTCGGTTTCGAGCATGGGCGCTGGGCACCCAGCCGACATTCAGGCGATCGCGCGCAAAGGTCTTGACTTGTTGCGGGCCGACGATCCGCCGGAGCTCGCCATCTTTGCCCACGTGCCTTTTGCCGCAGCCGCGGTCATGGCCGGACAGGGCTCGGATGGCCCGAAGCATCTGCTTGAGAGCCTGCCGCTGTTCCAGCAGATTCCACCCGACAGCGCGGACCCTCTGCTGCTGATGTGCGCCGCGATCACCGGCCTCTTCCTGCGTGATGCGGAAGCGGGGCGTGATCTCGTCGAGCGAGCCCTGACCGTTGCACGTGAGCAGGCCCCGACGGCCGCCCTGCCGGCAATGCTCTTCCTCTTGGGTCGCGATGCCGCCGCGAGCGATCGCTGGCAGGTGGCACGCGCGCAATACGAAGAAAGTGAGCGGGTCGCCCATGAGACAACCCAGATCAGGTGGGTTGCCGGATCTGTGGCCGGGCTTGCATGGCTCTCCGCGCTCGAGGGACGGGCGGACGAATGCCGGTCTCGCGCCGCCGAGGCGATCGAGCTTTCCGACCAGTACGGTTTGGGTTTCTACAAGGCCTGGGCGATGGTCGCGCTCGGCCAGCTCGAGCTGGGCGCCGGGCGAGCGGATGCGGCCCTTGGTCACCTGGTTGCCTGCGACGAGTTCCTGAGGTCGGTCGAGATCAACGACCCGGACCTGTCGCCGGCCCCGGACATCGTCGACGCGCTGATCCGCCTCGGACGGCTCACGGAGGCGCGCGAAGTCGCCGAACGCTACGAGCCGGCCGCCAGGGTCAAGGGCCTTCCGTTCGCTCTCGCGCGGGCGGCACGCGCTCGAGCCTTGGTGGCGGCTGACAACGCTTACGCCGAGGAATACGAAACGGCGCTCCGCCATCACGACGCCACCCCCGACGTCTTCGAGCGCGCAAGGACCCAGCTCTACTTCGGCGAGCGCTTGCGCCGAAGCCGGCGCCGCGTCGATGCCAGGAAGCAGCTCCGCGCAGCGTTGAAAGCGTTCGATCAGCTCGGCGCCGCCCCGTGGGCGGAACGGGCGATGACCGAGCTGCAGGCAAGCGGGGAAACGGCGCGAGTCAGGGATGAGAGCCACCGCCAGCAGCTGACGCCTCAGGAGCTGCAGGTCGCCCTCACACTGGCCGAGGGCGTGACCACCCGAGAGGCGGCGGCGAGGCTGTACTTGAGCCCGAAGACGGTCGAGTATCACCTGCGACATGTCTACGACAAGCTCGAGATCCGCTCACGGGATGAGCTCAGGTCGGCGCTGCACGCCGGGTCACGGCCGGCCGGCTCACGTAGGGCGCTGATGTTCACCGACCTGGCCGGCTCCACCAGCCTGGTCGAAGCGATCGGCGACGCAGCGTGGCATGACCTTAGCTCGTGGATGGACGGCGAGATGAGACGGTGCTTTATCGAATACAGAGGCCGTGAGGTCGACCACGCCGGAGACGGGTTCTTCGTGGTGTTCGATGCGGCCGGCGATGCGCTCGACTGCGCCAGCACCATTCAGCGGCGGTTGTCGAACCACCGGCGGCTGCACGGCTATGCGCCGCAGGTGAGGATCGGGATTCATTTCGGAGAGGTCCAGGCCTCTGACTCGACCGTCCGAGGTGCAGCGGTCCACCGGGCCGCGCGCCTTTGTGCCGCGGCGCGCGCTGACGCCATCATCGCCTCGCGAGAAGCACTAGAGGCGAGCGGCCGGCGGGTCAGCGGTCTGCAGAAATTTGTGCTGAAGGGAATCAAGGAGCCGATCGAAGCGGCCGAAGTCGACTGGGAGGCTTGAGAGCTCCGCGTCCTGACATCAGCCGGTGAGCCGAGTCCGAGACGATCCGTTCCATCCGGATGCGGGGTTCGCGGATCTGTATGGTCGGCTTCCTGACGCAGCCGATCTCGAACCCTGGCTGACACTGGCCCGGAGCGCGAAAGCGCCGGTCCTCTACCTCGGGGCCGGCGCGGGCCGCCTGGCCGCGCCGCTTGTCGCGGCCGGGATCGACCTGGTCCTGGTCGACGCCCACCCGGGAATGGTCCGTCGCCTGCGCGAGAGGCTGCCCGACACCGAGATCCACGAATCGCTCATCGAGACGCTGCGCCTGGAGCGAACTTTCGATCTGATCATCGTCCCCTCCAACATCCTCGACCGGCCCGAGCTGGCCAAGGCGGCCGCCCGCCACCTCGCGCCGAAGGGTCGGCTCGCCTTCGAGCTGACGAATCCACACTGGCTCGAGGCCGACAAGCAACCCGGTTTCAGCGTTCTGCGCAGACACGAGAACCGAGCCGAGATCGAGGTCACGTATTCGGATGGCACTGTGCAGGAGGGCGAGATCGAGCTGGTGTGGCCCGAAGACATCGAGGCCTTCCTCGCCTCTGCCGGCCTACAACTTCTGCACATGTCGGGGCACGCCCTCACGGAGCTCGATACGAGCCCCACGTTCTACGTTGTCGCGGCGCTAAGGAGTACCCGAAGAAAAAGGCCGAACTAGGCCAGAAAGCGTCGGCCGCCGCCTGGTCGTCCTGGATTGCCCGCAACTCTTTGCTCCTGGGCCATTGTCCTCAGGGGCGGAAGCACCGAAATAATCGAGTCCTTTGGGGGCCTTTTAAAGTCCGCTGACATGTCTACCGATACAACCGTGGCAGCCCCGCCTCGAATAGCGACCGGGTGGATAGGACTGCTCGTGCTGTTCGGGATCGCTTCGACGATCGAGGCCGCGACCGTGTCCCACGTCTTTCGTTTCCTGCCCCTGTACCTCGGGACGGTCGGGGTGCCCCTCGCCGAGATACCGGCCTGGACCGGTTTCCTGAACGCCGCCTTCTTTCTCTTCGGGCTGCCGCTCGTCCCGTTCTGGGGAGTCTGGGCCGAGCGTTACGGACGCGTCCCGATCATCGCGCGCAGCGCCTTCGTCGAGATGGTGGTCTTTGCGCTGCTGTGGTTGTCTCAAAACCGGTGGGAGGCCGCGTTCGCGATATTGCTGGTCGGATTTCAGCTCGGGAACACGGGAGTCATGCTCACGGCGCTTCGGAGTGTGACGCCCTCTGGCAGGGTCGGGCTCGCCATCTCCCTCTTTGGCGTCACGCCGTCGCTCGGCTTCGCGCTTGGCCCAGCCGCGGGCGGCTGGCTCGTCGACCACAGCATCCTCAACCTGCACACCCTGTTCGCCGTCGACGCCGCGATGTCGTTGGCGGCCGGGGTCATGCTGCTGGCCTTCGCCCGCGAGGGCCCGCGTCCCGCCCGACCTGCCGGATCGGCCGTGCGCCTGGCGCTCGACGCCTTACGCCTCGCGTTCACCGGCCGGCTGACCCGCATAGTCTTCGCTGTGTTCGGGCTGGCGTACTTTGCCCCGCAGATCGCCAACCCGTTTCTGCCGCTCTTGGTGGTGCGGCTGCATGGAGGCACCACCGGCGCCGCGGGCCAGATCGGGATCGTCTTCGGCGCCTCGGCCCTGCTCGGAGCGCTTCTCTCCCCTCTCGCGGGCGCGGCCGGCGATCGCTATGGCTTCCGGCAGCTGCTCGGCGGCGCGTGCGTGCTCGCGGCGGCCAGCTTGGTCACGCTCGCCCTGGCGCCGAATCTGCTGTGGCTGACGGTCGGCGCGGTCAGCCTCGGCGCCGCGGGCGCAACCTCGATCTCGATGGTGTTCGCGCTCCTCGCGACCGCGGTGCCGGAGGAGCGGCGCGCGACAACGCTCAACCTTGTCCTGGTCCCGATCTACTTCGCGTCTGTGGCCGGCGGCCTTGCCGGCGCGCTGTTGGTACGCGAAGGGCTGAACACGGTGTTCTGGACTGGAGCCGCGGTCGCCCTGGTCGCGGCGCTCCTGTCGACGAGGCTGCCCTCGGCGAGCGCTGCGAGAGAGCGTTAGTCCAGCAGGCGAGCCATGGCGGCAAGTCCGCGGCGCGCAACCTGGTCCGGGTCGTCCGCCCAGTACGAAGGGTTGAAGGTCTCGAGGCTCCAGGGCCCGGAGTAGCCGCCGGCTTTGAGCTCCCCGATCAGCTCGGCAAGCTTGACCGCGCCTTCGCCCGGGAGCACCCGGTCGCCGTCCTCGATCTCGAGTGGCGGCATGGCCGAGACGTCGTTGAGGTGGACGATGGCAAGGCGGCCGATCGGAAAGGCGCCTAGAGGCGGGCTGCCGCTGGCGTACCAGTGGGAGGCGTCAAGAACCAGCTCGACCCCATGTATGCCGTCGACGGTCTCGGCGGCGAGCGCCGGGGTGTTGATCGGGCAGTCTTCGAAGCCGAGAAACTCGAATGCGATCCGGATATTCATTGCGGCGGCGTGCTCGCGGGCGTGCTCCAGGGCTTCGCGCGTGCCCGCGATGGCCGGGCCGGTCTTCACGCCGGGCGCACGCGGTGGAATCGCGAGCAGGAATGGAGCTCCAATCTCTTTGCAGATGCGGAGGCGCGGCGCCAGGTCTTCATCGAGGATGTCCCGGTTCACGCGACCGTCACGGTGCAGCGTCAACGCCACGCCGTTGAGAGAAAGCACATCTTCCGGGCGTGCGATCTCTGCAGTCGCATGGAGCTCCGAGACGTCCTTGAGAAGGCGTTCGGCGCGAGCTTCGATTCCGGCGTAGCCAACCTGGCGTGCGATCGACATCACTCGCGGAGTCGGGGTGGTCATGAGGGTGGCGCCGTTGAGAAAGATGGCCGCCGTCACTTTTCGCGGATGACGCCGAAGGTCAGGCCGGCAACGATGTACCGGCGGCCGATGACCATCAAGATGAGCGGGAGCGCCATCGCGATCACTCCAGACGCGGCCATGTCATTCCAGATGATCTCGAACTGCGTGACCAGGCCCTGAACTCCAACTGGGAAGGTCTGCGAGTTGGGCGTGGCGGTGAGGATGAGCGCAAAGAGGAACTCGCTCCACGCGAACGTGAAGACGATGATCCCGGCCGCCATCACGCCGGGGGCCGCCAGGGGCAGCAGCACAAGCCGGAACGCGGTCCACCGATTGGCCCCGTCGACGAGGGCCGCGTCCTCCAGCTCGATCGGGATCTCAGATAGAAAACCCTTCAACATCCAGATCGCGAAGGGCAGGTTGAACAGCGAGTAGATCCCGATCAAAGCGATTGGCTGGTCGTAGATCTGAAGCGTCCGCACGATGGCGAAATAGGGAATGACGACCGCGATCGGCGGCAGAAATCGAAGGGACAGCGCCCAGGTCAGGATGTTCACCCGAAGCGCGACCGGAACCTGCAATCGCGTGATCGGATATGTGATGACCAACCCGATCACGAGGGTCACGACAACAGTCGAGAAGCACACGATCACGCTGTTCTTGAGGAGGACCCAGAAGCCACGGTCGATCAGCACGCTCGAATAGGCGGCCAGCGTCGGGTCGTGCGGGAGCAGGTGCACGGAGCTGGCGAACAGCTCCCCCTTGCTCTTCAGCGAGGTGACGACGAGCCAGTAAAGAGGAAATCCATAGACAATCGCCGCTGCGCCCAGGCCCACCACAGCGATGGCGATCCTCGGCAGATTGATGGGCTTTCTGGGCCGCCTCATGCGCGCTCCAGGGGGAGAAACCGTGTGATGATCGCGTAGAGGATGCTGAAAGAGACCAGGACGACCACTGCAAGCGCGGCGGCCTGACCCATGTCGAAAAACTTGAACTCGACTCGGTACATGTAGAGGCTCAGCAATTGCGTTGTCGTCCCAGGTCCGCCGCCTGTGAGGATGAACACATGGTCGAAGACACGGAGCACGTCAGCCAGCCTGAAGAAAAGAATCAAAAGGAACAAGGGCCGCAGGTAGAACAGGTCGATGTAGAGAAACTGCTTCCACCACGTGGCGCCATCGATCTGAGCCGCCTCCACAGCCTCGCGCGGCACCGTCTGCAGACCCGAGAAGAGCACCAGGTAGACGAAGGGCGTCCATTGCCAGACGTCCACGCTCGCCACCGACAGCATCGCGAGCGACGGAACCCCTAGAAAGTCGATCTCCTGGTGGATCAGCCCTAACCGCTCGAGGATCACGTTCAGCACCCCGTAGCTGGGGGCGTAGATGAGGCGTGCCACCACTCCGATCGCAACCGGCGGAACCACCAGCGGCAGAATGCCGAGTACATAGATCGCCGCCCGCAGGCCAGGCCGGCGGACGGTTTTATGGACCAGCAGCGCAAAGCCCAACCCGAGCACGAACTCGATGGGAAGGACGATCAGTGTGTAGATCCCGGTGGCGCGGATCGCCTCGTACAGCAGCGGGTTGCCGAGTGCGCGCGAGTAGTTGCGGAGCCCGATCAAGGTGCCGTCGGGGTCGGTTATCGACTGCCCGATGACGAGGATGAAAGGGATTGTCACGATCACGAAGACCGCGCCCAGCGCGGGCAGGAGGATCAGGTACGCCTGACGCTCCTGCCGGCTGAGACGGCGCTTGCCGACCTTCACCACGTGCCCGGCAGTGCCGGCCGGAGGATCGGCGACGACCGACTCACATCGTCAATTTAAGAGGGGTAGCCCGCCTGTTTCATGGTTGTGCGAATCTGCGCGGCCGCCGCGGTGAGCGCGTCCTTGGGCGACTTCAGGCCGGCCACCGCCTGGTTCACGGCCGTGCCATAGATCGTCTCGACAGCGTTCCACTGGTCGGTCCGCGGACGCCAGTTCGGCCCGCCGGCGAGGGATTGCGCCAACGCCGGGAAGTACGGATTGGTCTGGCCGAGCGTCGCGTCGTTGAGCAGGCTGGTGCGGGTCGGGATGCCGCCGTTCTGAACGTAGGTCTTCATGTTGTCGGGCTTGATCAGCCATTTGATGAAGTCGGCCGCGGCTGAGCCGTTGTTCGAACCCTTCGGGATGCCGAGCAGCCAGTTGCCCATCATGCCGATGCCCTTGCCGCTCGACCCCTTCGGAATCGGGATATAAGCCATCTTGCCGATCACCTGCGAGACACCTTGCGCCTCAACCACCCCCGTGACCTCGGCAGGCCAGGTGGTGGACTGGAGCGCCTGCCCGATCGCGATCAAGCGGTCGCGATCGGCCGCGTCGGTGTTGGCGGCGCCCGGCTCGGCGTACTTCTTCAGGGTGGTGGTGAGGAAGGTGATCGCGTCGATCGACTCGGTTGAGTCGAGCGTGACCTTCCAGCTTGTGTCGAAGATGTCGCCCCCATACGACCAGAGGATGGGCAGCGAGTCGCTGCTCGCAGGGTTCGTGGCCTTGCCTCGGATCACATAGCCGTAGAAGTTCGACTTGTTGAACTTCTGCGCGTTGGCAAGAACATCGTCCCAGGAGGCTGGTGCGGTCGTGACGATGTCCTTTCGGTACATGAACATCTCGACATTGCCGACGATGGTGATTCCGTATAGGTGTTGTGACTTGCTCTTCTCGGACGGAGGCACCGGCCCCTTTGGTGGAGGCCACGTGCCGACGTCGTAGACGATGCTCGGGATGTCCGAGTCGCGCGCAAAACCAAAGTTGGAATCGAGGGGCTGGAGGGCGCCCATGGTGCCGAACTTCGGCATCCAGGGGTCGTCCATCATGCAGAGGTCATACGACGATCCGTTGGCCTGGAAGGTCGTCACCAGCTTCTCGAAGAGCTGGTCGTAAGGAAACTCGACGACCTCCATCGTGATGCCGGTCTGCGACTGGTACATCGGGGCCACCTTCTTCAGCGGCCCGTCCTCTGCGCCCTGCACAGCAGCGATGGTCAGCTTCGACGGTTTGTTGGAGGTGGTGCCGCCCGAGGTGCACGCCTCCAAGATTGCCGGGAATGAAGTCAACACGGCTCCAGCCACGGCGGTGCGTTTGACGAATTCACGTCGGGTGATTGGTTCCATCTAGACCTCCTCTGAGGCTGAACAGGTCCCCCCTACGACAGCAACTTTCCCCCGCGCCTTCTGTCCTTTGCATCGTATCAACTTGCGTGAGCATTCACACTCGGCGATCGTGCCTGGTAAAGCTGGGGAATGCGGCGGCCGAAGCCGCCCAGCCAAGCCCGTGCCCCCACGCCGCACCTCACCCGATCCGAAGCGAACCGGTATAGATTTCCGGGTGAGATGGCCCAGCGTGTGACGGTGCGCGAGCGGATCGACCCTGCCATCACCGCCTCGCTCTTCGCCAACTACCGATCCTCGGCCGACGCGGTCACGGAGCTGGTGGACAACGCTATCGATTCGCGGCTCAAGGGCCGGCAGCTCGAGGTCCTGCTGCAGGTCCATCCGTCGTACCTCGTCATCGAAACTCGGGGCGGCGAAGGGATGGGCCCGGCCGAGCTCGAGCGCAACTACCTTCGCTGGGGCGGATCCCCCAAGCGCGGCCGTAGGCTGCTCGGCCAGTACGGACAAGGCGGTAAGGCGGCGATAGGCCATCTGGGACGCAGCTTCGCCGTAGAAGCGAGTCGACCCGGCGATACGGATGCCTGGCGCTTTGCCGACCCCGATTACCGAGACCGATCGAAGCTCAAGACGTACGAGTTGAAGGTGGTGCCGAAGCGCGTTCTAGCAGAGGTGGGCTACGTTCGGATTCGGATAGAAGGCGTTGACAAGCGTCTCGACCCTCGCCGGCTGAACGTCCGACTCGGCGAGACCTATCGGCCGCTCATCCTGCGCGCGGAGCTGAAGATCTCCGTCAACGGCACGCGTGTAGAAGTGCCTTCGATCACGTTCCAGGAAGAGCACCGGTTCGCCGTTCACGCCGCTGGCACCACGCTTAGGGGTTGGTACGGAATCGCTGAGCCCGAAGGCCGTGGCGTCGACTACGTGCCTGGACTGCGCTGCTACAAGCTCGGCCGCCTCATCACGAGCGGCGAATTCTTCGGCCACCCCAATGCGGTCCAGGTGTCGGGCATGGCGCGCCTGGTCGGAGAGATCGACCTGGCGCCCGTTCCACTCACGATGAACAAGAGCGATTTTGCTCGGGACGGAGAGCAATGGGTGGCAGTCGAGAAGAGAATGCACGTTTTGCTCGCGCCGATCGCCAGGCGACTGGCCGAGGATGAGTTGGCGCCACCGCCCGCTTCGGCGCTCAAGACGGCGGAGCAAGTCCGCCGCCTCCTGAGCAAGGTTCTCAAGCTCACGGAGCGTGAGGAAATGTTTCGAGGTTTGGCGGCAGCACGATCCGAAGATGCCGCGCAGGCGCGCGCGAATGTCCGCAAACAGGCCGCGCCCGCCGTCCCAGGAGCACCGGCCCGACCCCCGGTCGAGAACGAACAGAAGCGTCGTGGGTTCGGGCAGATTGTCATTCGCCCGCTCGACCCGAGCATTCGCAGCCAGTCGGTCATCGAAAGCGGTGCGACAACGGTGGTGATCAATTCACGCCATCCGCTCTTCCTGAAGCGCAAGGGCGATATCTGGTACCAGCTCGAAACAGCGACCCGAGAAATCTTCAAGTCACTCGAGGGCGCAAACATCGGCGACTACGAGCGCCGAGTCAACGAGGTGGTCTTGCTGGCATTCCGCCTTCGGGGCCGCCAGCGCGAGGCGCGGCCTCTCAGATCGACCGGTCAGCTACCCCTGATCAGCACCTAGCCAGGCGACCCCGAAGGTCATCGGGCGAGCATCTCCCGATGACGAAGGCATCCCGCCGATTGTGACGAACGGCACCTGCGCGGCGTGACGCCAGGCATAGCCCCGCCGGGTCTGGCTTGCGTTAAGTCCGGCGGTAATCGCCCGATAAGGGCGAGCTACAATGCGACCACCCGCGGCCAGACCGCGGCGTCCGCGGTCATAGCACATGGAGGGGTCGAGGGCCATGGCGCAGAAGGGCGGCACTGAACCGCGCGGCGGAATTCTCATGCGAGGGGCAAGCGGGCACCTCTTTTTCATGCGGGACGGCGACGACGAGCCCACGCGGCTGAGTGAGGACATCGCCGAGAGCATCAGCGGCGCGCTGGAGCGGGAACCGCCCGGTGAGCTGCTCAGCTTCCCCGCCAGCGTGCAGGTGCGCGAGGCCCTGGAGCGCGAGGTTGGCGAGCTGCCTTTCTGGGGCGTGATCATCTGGTGGGGGAGGCGCCTCCGCCGATAGATAGCGCTAGGGCTTCGCTTCACTAGACACCGCGGAGAACGACCTGTGATCGGCATGGGTGCGGCCAAGGCCTATCGCTCGGGCACGCACCGCACCGTGCCGCCTGAGGAAACGCTGCGTCGCGCCCTCCGCTTCGCACCCGTGATGGGGATCACCCGGATCGCCAATGTGACAGGGCTCGACTCGATCGGTATTCCGGTGGTCATGGTCTGCCGGCCGAACTCCCGCTCGCTCGCGGTCTCGCAGGGCAAGGGGCTGGAGCTCACGGCGGCCAAGGCATCGGGGCTGATGGAATCGATCGAGGTCTACCACGCCGAGACGATCACCTTCCCGCTTCGCTTATGCAGCTACGAGGAGATCCGCTATACGCATCGCACTGTTGACGTGCGGCGCCTGCCGACCATCTCGACCAGCGCCTTCAACTCCAACTCGAGAATTCTTTGGTGCGAGGGGCAAGACCTCATGAGCGATGAGTCGGTCTGGGTCCCATACGAGCTGGTCCACACCGACTACACGTGGCCCCAGCCGGCCGGCAGCGGGTGCTTCCCAAGCACCTCGAACGGCCTGGCGTCTGGAAACCACGCGCTGGAGGCGATCAGCCACGCGATCTGCGAGGTGGTCGAGCGGGATTCGACGACGCTGTGGAGAATCCAGGATCAGGCCGCACGCGACGCGAGCCGCTTGGACCTGGTGACGGTTGACGATCCCGCCTGCAGGCAGGTGCTGGAGCGGATCGAGGCCGCCGGCCTGGCGACCGCCGCGTGGGAGACGACCTCCGACATCGGCATCGCGTCCTTTATGTGTGTGATCTTCTCGCCCGGGGACGAACCTGCCCGAAAGATCCCCCCGGCGATCGGCAGCGGAGCGCATCCGGCTCGAGGCATCGCGTTGCTGCGCGCGCTGACCGAGGCGGCGCAGGGGCGCCTGACTCAGATCGCCGGCTCCCGGGATGACGCCGGCAGGAACCGCTACGGCGATCATCGCTACATGGACACTCTCGACAGTCTGCGCCGCCCACGGGCAGGTGCCGCGGGCCGCAGCTTCCACGAGGCTCCTGACTGGAGCAGCGACACCTTCGAGGGCGACGTGAAGTGGGAGCTGGACCGCCTGCGAGATGCCGCCATCGAGCGGGTCATCGTAGTGGACCTCACCAAGGAGGCCTTCAAGATCCCGGTGGTCCGCGTGATCATCCCCGGGCTCGAGGGGCTGAACGAAGTTCCAGGCTACGTTCCTGGCAGGCGTGCTCGAGAGGCGGCCGCACGCAACCCATGAGCGTGGTGATCTTCGCCGGCCCGACCATCAGCGCGGCCGAGGCGCGCAGCGAGCTCGATGCTGAATACCTGCCGCCCGCCGCCGAGGGCGACGTGTATCGCGCTGCGCGTAAGCGGCCCCAGGTGATTGGCATCATCGATGGCTATTTCGAGCGGGTGCCGTCCGTCTGGCACAAGGAGATCCTGTGGGCGATGAGCCAGGGGATCCACGTTTTCGGAAGCGCCAGCATGGGCGCGCTGCGAGCCGCCGAGCTCGAGGCCTTCGGCATGGAGGGCGTCGGATCGATCTTCGAGGCGTTCCGCGACGGAATTCTCGAAGACGACGACGAGGTGGCGGTGGTCCACGCAACCGCGGAATTCGCGTTTCGGCCGGCATCAGAGGCGATGGTGGACATCCGCTGCACGCTCGCCAGAGCGCGCCAAACCGGAATTCTCAGCGCTGCGACCAGCGCCGCTCTCGAAAGAGTGGCGAAGTCGATGTTCTACCCAGACCGCAGCTACTCGCTGATCTGCCGTCGCGCGGTGGACCTCGGGCAGCCTCGAGCCGAAGTGAGCGCTTTCATGGAATGGCTGCCTGAAGGGCGCGCCTCTCAAAAGCATGCCGATGCGCTCGCCATGGTCCGAGTGATTCGAGAGCGGGTCGCCAACGGCATCGAACCCAAGCGTGTCGAGTACGCCTTCGAGAACTCATCGATGTGGGAGCAGGCGTGGCGCCTCGCCGGAGAAACGGGACGGGGACCTGTGGGTAAGCCTGAGCCGATCTTGCTCGAAACCGTGCTCGACGAGCTGCGGCTCGAGGGCGACGCTTTCAAGCACGCCCAGCAGGCCGCCATCCTGCGCTGCCTCGCCATCAGCCAGTCGTATGTCCAGGGCCTCGCAGAGCTGGCGCCGGCGGCATATCCAACGCACACGCTCTGGCAGCAACCCGGCGTTTCGGACGCCGCCGCGAGGGCCGAGTGGATGCGCGCGAACAACCTCGACGAGGTGCAGCTGGCCGGCCTGCTGGACGACGAAGCCCGCGTCCGGTGGATTACCGGCCTGGCCGCGTTCGAGGCGATGGGTTACTACCTCGATCACCTTCGCGCCTCCGGCGAGTATCCGAGGTTGATCGAACGTGCCGAGCGGAAACGCGCGACGCTTGCGGAGATCGGGATGGAAGACCCGACGCTCGCCGACGCGGGGCTCGAACGCAACGAGCTTTTGGAGTGGTACTTCGAGGACCACCTCGGACGCACCATCCCCGCCGACCTCGACGAGTACACGCGAGCCCTGGGCTTCGACAGCTGGGAGTCATTCGAACGATCTTTGCTCCGCGAGTACTGCTTCGTCCGCACCCAGCGAGTCACCGTGGCTCGCGGCGGCTAGCATTCGCGGCATCGTGGCCGTGGTTCGGGCTCTGTGCCCGGTTCTCGTCGGCCGCGAATCGGAGCTGACCGAGCTCGAGGACGCCCTGTTGGCGGCGATTCGCGGCGAAGGTCGGGTGCTGCTTCTGGCCGGAGACGCCGGCATGGGCAAGACCCGGCTTGCGACCGAGCTTGGTGAGCGCGCGCGGGGGATCGGGGCCGCGTACCTGAGCGGTGGCTGCTCTGACGCACCGCTCGCGCTTCCATACCTCCCGTTCCTCGAGGCCCTAGGCAACTACGTCGCGCGTGCCGACCTGGCGGCGCTGCGCGATCGCCTGGGCCACTCGGCGGCCGAGCTCGGGAACCTGTTCCCCAGGCTGGGCCCTGCGCCCACGGAGGCCGGCGACCCAAGCCAGGCGAAGCTCCGATTCTTCGAGGCGATCCTGCACCTGCTCGAGGTCGTCGCCGCCGAGTCGGGCCTGCTGCTGGTTCTCGAGGACCTGCACGGCGCAGACGCCTCGACAAGAGAGCTGCTCGACTTCCTCGCCCGGCGCTTGCCCGGTGCCCGAATTCTCGTGCTGGGAACGTTTCGGGCGGAGGAGATCGGCCGCAAGCATCCGCTGCTGCCCAATATCCAGGGCTGGCGGCGGAGCGGCCTCGCGCAGGTGGTCGAGCTGAAACCGCTGGACGCGGGATCGGTGGCGGGAATGGTGGAGGCGATCTTCGACGACCCTGCCCAGGCTGACACCGGGAGCTTCTTGCACGAACGCTGTGAGGGCAACCCGTTCGTGCTCGAGGAGCTCTTGAAGGAGGCCCTCGACCGGGGCGACATCTTCCACACCGAGCAGGGCTGGGGACGCAAGGAGCTGACCGACTTCCGGCTGCCCAAAACCGTTCGCGACACCATCTTGCTCAGGCTCGAGCGGCTTCAGGAAGACCACGTTCGGATGCTCAGGGCCGCGGCGGTGCTGGGTGACACCTTCAAAGACTCGACCCTGCTCGCCGTCGCGGGCCAGGACTTACCTGCGGTCCAGGAAGCGCTGCGAGCCTGCGTGCAGGAGCAGCTGCTGCACGAGCAGGTCGAGGGCATCGGCATGTATAGGTTCCGGCATTCCCTGACGCGCGAGGCCGTGTACGAGGACCTGGTCTCGTCGGAGCGGCAGGAATATCACAGCCGCGCGGCCGACGCCCTCCGCGCGCAGCCCGGCTCAAACGCGGTGGAGATCGCCTATCACCTCTTCGCGGCGGGCCGATCGGAGGAAGCGGTCCCGCTCTGCCTCACGGCTGCCACTCAGGCCCAGGAGACGTGGGCGCTATTGGATGCCGCGGATCTCTATGAGAAAGCGCTTCCGTACGTGCGCGATCCGCTGGCCCGCGCCGACGTGCTCGAGCGGCTGGGTCGCTGCCTAAGCCATGCCGACCGACCGAGGGCGGCAAGCGCTGCGGAACGGAATCTGCTCGAGGCGGTGCGGCTGTTCGAAAGCGCGGGCGAGCATGTCAAGGCGGCGCGAGTGCGCGTGGCCCTGGCTGCAGCGCACTACCCGCGGCTCCGGCATGCACAGGCCGAACACGAGCTTCAGCTCGCCATCGGCGTGCTCGAGCCCCTTGGGCCCAGCGCCGAGCTCGCCGACGCCTACAACCAGCTCTCCTTCTTCAGGGTCGTCGAGCTCGACGGGCCTGGATGCGCGGAGTGGGCGAAAAAGGCCCTGGCGGCGGCAGAAGAGGCCGGCGCCGGCCTCGCCGAGGTTCGCGCCCAGAATCTCTTCGGTCTGGGCCTGGCCTGCGAAGGCCGCTTCGATGATGCGCTCGAGTGGCTCGACCGCTCGGCCGAGATGGCGGTGCGTCGCGGATGGAGCTGGTATGCGCTCGCCTCGATGAACAACGCTCTGATCATGCTTCCGCTCGAGCGCTGGGACGAGGTGCCCGCGCGGGTCGAGCGGATGCGAGCGGTCGATCCCGAGCACTTCACCACCCTCAACTGCGAGGCCTGGGCCTGGCTGGGACGGGGGTTTCCGGCGACGGCGGCGGAGATCGCCGAAAAGGCGCGGCAAGCCTCGGCGAGCCGCGAGTGGGCGGTGAGCGTGTTCTGGACCAACTGCACGCTCGTGCTCGCGTACTCGGCGATGGGGCGGCTGGATGACGCGCGTCGGGCCCTGCCGCATGCGGATGCCACCCTTCACAAGCAGGACCAGCTCTCACTGTGGGGAGCCGAGCTCCAGCTGGCGGTCGCCGGCGGCAGCCAAGGTGACGCCGTGGCGGCGGCGCGACCCGTGGAGGATCTGGTCCCCGGCTGGGCCTGGGCGCTCGAGCGAGTCTTCGCCCTCCAGGCCCTGGTCGACCTCGGTGCCGCCGACCAGGTCGACGCCGACCTGCGAGACGCGCCCGACACGGGGTTCTTCGCGGCCGTCCGCATCGACCTTGCCCGTACGCGCGGTGACCACGCTGAGGTCCTGGCCACGGCCCCCGCCTTCATCCAGCTTTCGACTCGCGTCGGCGCCGTGGTGTTCGCGGACCGGGCGCGGCTCGCGCTGGCCGAGGCGAGCGCAACCTCGGGTGACCGCGGGGCCGCGACGGCCATGCTCCAGGAGGTGATGACCAGCGCGCTCCAGCGCGAGCACTGGTGGCAGCAGGAGCAGACACGGTGGCTGGCTGACAGGCTGGAGATCCGTCTCCTGGAAGACGTGACGCCTGCATCCGAAGAGGAGCCCCAGGTTACCGGCGAGCGCTTCGTGACCGTTCTGTTCGCCGACGTCCGCGGCTACTCGGCGATGACGCAGAAGGTCGCACCCGCCGTCATGGCCGACAAGATCGCGTCGCTGCAGCGTTCCGCGGCACGCGAGGTGGCGCGTCACCATGGAACCGTGGACAAGTTCGCAGGCGACGCCGTCATGGCGACCTTCAACGTCAGGGGCGCGACCGTCGATCACGCCAGCCACGCGCTGAGAACGGCGATCGCCATCCGCGACCGGGCCCGCTACCTCGGCCTTGCGCTCGGGATCGGGATCGCGACGGGTCCGGCGATAGTAGGCCGCCTCAGTAGTGGTGCGAATGTGAGCGTCCTCGGGGAAACGACGAACCTGGCTTCGCGTCTGCAAGCGCAGGCGGGACCGAATCAGATTGTGGTCAGCGAGGAGGCCTGGAAGCGATTGCGAGACCGCGTCGACGCGAAAGCCGAGATGCTTGAGCTGAAAGGTTTCGACCGCCCGGTCGCAGCGTACCGGGTGGGCTGACCTTCTGAATGACCGCGCCCAGCGAGGCCCTGACGCTCCTGAGCGCGACGCCATTGTTCGCCGGCGTGACGCCTGGCGATCTCGAACCGCTGCTGTCCGACTTTCGATTGCGGCGCTTCGCCACCGACTCCTACATCTTTCGAGAAGGTGATCCCGGCGATCACCTGCACCTTGTCGCACGTGGCGAGGTCAAAATTTCACGGACGACCGAGGCCGGTGGTGAGGTGGTCTTCGCGGTGCTCGGCGCCGGCGACGTCTTCGGCGAACTTGCCGTCCTCCAGGAAAACGCCATGCGAAGCGCCGACGCGCAGGCTCTTGTCGAGACCGAGTGTTTTGTTCTGCACCGCCGGGCGCTGGTCGCTTTTCTGGTCGCCCACCCGGCCGTCATGTGGCGCGTCATCACCGTGCTCAGCGACTACATCCGCCGCAAGGACGAGGCATTTTCCGACCTGGCCTTCAACGACATCCCCGGCCGGGTCGCGCGCAAGCTGCTCGAACTTGCTTCGGCACGTGGCGAGCGTCCGGGCGGAGTGGTCACCGTGCCGCTGTCACAGCGCACGCTGGCCGGCCTGGTCGGGGCCAGCCGCGAGAACGTCAACCGCGCCCTCAGCCGTTTTGCTGCGCTCGGCGCGATCAAGCTGGAGCGCGGTCGCGTCACCGTGCTGCGTCCAGAGGAGCTTCGCCGCCGGGGCCTCTGAGCTGACTGTGTCGAACGTCACGCCACATGCGTGACGGCCGGCATAGGAGCCTGGACCGGGCGTCCTTACGCTCGGTTCGACCCCGCAAGAATCTCATTCAGAGGATGTGAAATGGAAGCCAGACGGACGTTTCAAGGCGAAGCAAGCGGATCGAAATTCTGGATCGTCGTCGCCGCGCTGATAGTGGTAATGGCACTCGCTTTCGGCGGCCTGTACCTCAGCAAAGGCTTGAGCACCTCGACCGCGGTCCCGGCGACCAAGCATGTCGTGCTGTCGGGACCCGGACCGATGGCGCCGAACGTCAAGGACCGAGACCCAGAGGTTCAGCAGACCCAGCACGCGCCGGCCGTCAAGAACCCCCTGCGCCCCGGATACATCTAGGTCTTACCTCCGACATCTACGTCTTACCCTCGCGTGGAGCGGCGCATCCCCCATAGGCGCCGCTCCACTTCTCCTCCCCAGCCGTGGAGGCCGCCCCGCTCGCGAAGCGAGCCGGGCGGGTGGGAGGCGCGGAGTGCCTGAGTGGCATTCTCGTCACTCTGACGCGAAATAGGCTAGAATCGCCGGGATGCCCGCCCGCGCGCAGAAGTACCCCCCGTTCGCGGTCACTGTCGACCTCGTCGTCTTCACCGTACGCGACGATGCCCTCAAGGTCCTCGCGGTCCGCCGCGGAGAACCCCCATTTCAGGGGCGGTGGGCGCTGCCTGGGGGCTTCGTCAGGCCCGACGAGAACCTCGATTCAGGCGCCCAGCGGGAGCTGAATGAGGAGACCGGCCTGAGGCGCGGCGTGGTCCACCTCGAGCAGCTCGCGAGCTATGGAGAGCCAGATCGCGATCCCAGGATGCGGACCGTGACGGTCGCTTACCTCGCCTTTGCGCCCGATCTCCCCGCCCCACTCCCCGGCGGCGACGCCGCGGCGGCCGAGTGGCTTCGGGTCGATCGCCTATTGCGGACGAAGGGCGGGCTCGTTTTCGACCACGATCGCATCCTTCGCGACGGCCTGGAGCGCGCCCGCGCGAAGCTCGAGTACACCCCGCTGGCGGCAGCTTTCTGCCCGCCAGCGTTCACGGTGGCGGCGCTTCGCCATGTCTACGAGACGGTGTGGTCGACTACGCTCGACCCGCGAAACTTCCATCGCAAGGTCACCAGCACGCCGGGATTTCTTATCCCACTGCACCGGACCCAGACCCAGGTGGGCCGCCCCGCCGAGCTCTATCGCCTGGGACCGGTCCGCCTGCTGCACCCACCGATGCTCAGGCCGGCTCCTCGCCCTGCCCAAGCGCAATGAGGAGTCGCGGGCCACTGGAGATCGCCGGCTACGGCGCTGGAGCCTCCGTATCAGCCGCTCTCATCGCTGCCGCGCTCATGCATCGCATTCCGATGGACATCACCGAGGTGCTTGGTTTCGTCACCGGCGCCTGGTCCGTGTGGTTGACGGTCAAGGAGAACATCTGGAACTGGCCTGTCGGCATCGCCAACAGCGCTTTCTACGTGATCGTGTTCGCCAACGCGCGCCTGTTCGCCGATTCGAGCCTGAACGTGCTCTACGTGGTGATCGGATTCCTTGGCTGGTACTGGTGGCTGCGCGGCGGGCAGAATCGCACCGCGCTGCGTGTCGGCCGGGTCAATGTGGTTTCAGCCGTCCTGCTGGCGGCGCTGGGCGGAGTCGCGACCTTTGGAATGACCCGGTTTCTATTCAGCGTCAACGACTCGGCTCCTTTCCTCGACGCACTGACCACGGTCTTGAGCCTCATCGCCGAGTTCATGCTTGCCCGCAAGCTCCTCGAGAACTGGTACGTCTGGATCACCGCCGACGTGATCTACATCGGCCTTTACACGTATCGCTCCCTCTACCTGACCGCACTCCTTTACGCGATCTTCCTGGCGATGTGCATCGCGGGCCTGGTGCGCTGGCGGCGGACGTGGCGTGCGAACCAGAGGGCTGTCGTCATGGACGCGGCGCATGCCTAGGCGTGGTGTCACGGTTGGGAAGTTCTACCCTCCCCATCGCGGTCACCAGCGGCTGATCGCCGCCGCCCGCTCGCGCTGCGACGATCTCACCGTAATCGTGGGCTCGCGGCCTGGAGAAGACCCGCCCGCAAGCCTTCGCCTGGGCTGGTTGCGCGAGCTCTTTCCGAACGTGCGCTTTCTTCTTGTCGACGACGTGTATCCCGAGCAGCCGGACGTCTGGGCGAAAGTGGCTGTGCGCTTACTCGGGTCCGTGCCTGATGTTGCGTTCGCCGGCGAGGAGTACGGGGCCGCGTGGGCACGCCACATGGGTTGCGAGTTCGAGCTGATAGATAGAACGGCCGGCGACGCGGCCTGTTCGGGCACCGCCGTCAGGGCAGACCCTCTCGGGCACTGGGACTGCCTCGACGCACCCGTGCGCGCCTACTACGTTGCGCGCATCGTTGTGGTGGGTGCTGAATCGACCGGCACGACCACGCTGTCACGCGCTCTCGCCGGCCACTATCAGACGGCGTGGGTACGGGAGTACGGACGCGAGTACTACGAGGCGCGCTTGCGCCGAGGCGATGGCTCTGCGCCATGGGAAACCAATGAGTTTGTGGCCATTGCGACCGAGCAGGCGCGATTGGAGGACCAAGCCGCACGTGAGGCGGATCGGGTGCTGCTTTGCGACACCGATCCGTTCGCCACAGAAATCTGGCACGAGCGATACGTAGGCGCCCCATCCGACGCCGTCGCGGCGATCTCGCGAGACCGGCGCTACGCCCTCTACCTGCTGACCGGCACCGACATCCCCTTCCAGCAGGATGGATTCCGCGACGGCGAGAAGATCCGGGACTGGATGCATCGGCGATTCGCCCACGAGCTCGAGGCACGGGGCAAGCACTACCTGCTGCTCGAGGGCGGCCCGGAAACGCGGCTGCGTACGGCGATCGCGAAGATCGACGAGGTCATCGGGCTGAGCCGCCTGTATCGGCCGGTCGGCCCCGAGGAGCTGGACCTCATCCGAGACCGAAGTCGGTCGGGTTATCCGGCGAGGCTTGCTTCGCAGCCGATCTTCTACCCCGTCCTGAACTTCGAGTACGCGGAACGCATCGCGCGGGACTGGAATGTCCGCGACTCCGGTTACGGCGCGGTGACGACCTGCTGGGTGCGCCGTGCGTTCCTCGATCGATACGAGGTCAGGCAGGTCGGTGGCCCGACGGCTCTGGAGTACTGGATTCCGTCGGGGGAGCTCGACGCCTTCAACGCCAACATCGTGGGCAGGATCCAGGTCGTACGGGAATACGGGTCACGACCCGGCGGCGAATCGACCTAGCGCGCCGTACGCCGATCCGCTTCTCACGACGAACGCACCCCTGAATTTCAACCAAATCGACACGGTTCGCCGGCCCAGCGTAGGCTGGGCGCGACAAGGAGGTCGACGCATGACCGAAACCAACAGCAAGGCGGCCTGGGACCGATTCACGGCCGACGCGCAGAACCTCGCCGGCGAGTTGCGCCGCAACTACAAGGATGCGGACGACGAGAAGAAAGCAGCCGAGATCGATCGTTCGCTGCGGCAGCTCGGACAGGCCGCCGAAGCATTCTTCGCCTCGCTGGAAGCGGCAACGCGTGATCCGCAGGTCCGGGCCACCACCAAGCAAGCCGCGCGGTCGTTTGGCTCTGCCCTCACGGAGACCTTCCGCGAGCTTGGCGACGAGGTGGACAAAGCGATCAGGAAGAAAACGCCTCCTCGGTAGCGGCGATGAAGGTCGTTCTCCCTGAGCACGAGCGGAGAAGGGCCTGCGGGCAGTTGTCGTGCCGGCAACCCCGAGAATGCTGTAGAAGTACGACGCATCGTCGCGTTTTCCACGCGCTTCACCGCCCGGAGTCTATCGACCTGGAAGTAGAGCGTCCGCTGTCAGGTCGAGACCGACGACTGCACCCACGCTCTGAGGGTCGGCACCAGATCCGGCGCGAGGCCCGGCGAGCGCTCGTCGTCGACGGCTAGACCCGTGGGATTGACGAGCAACCCGTGCCCGGTCGGGAGCATGTGGACGGTGAAATTCGGCCTGTGCATCGCGGCCAGAATCTCTACACAGACAGCAGTGGGAACGGTGCGATCGTTGGTCCCCAGCAGCCAGAGGCTCGGCACGGTCAGCGCGCGCAGCGCGGGCGCCGGGTCGTAGCCGGAGTGGTTGGCGCGAACGGCTGACTGCATCTCGTCGAGGGACGCCGTCGGCATCACCGCACCGCCATCGCTGTATGAAGCCCACAGGTTGGTCTGGTCGACAGTCGTCGCCGCCGCCGACACCAGCACGGCGAAGCTCGCCTGAGGATGTCGCAGGATCGCCAACGGCACGGTCCACCCGCCTTGGCTGCCGCCGTGAAAACCGACCCGCTTCGGGTCGACGGCGGGCCAGCGCGCCAGGAAGGCCAGGGCGACATCCGAATCGTCGGCGTAGATAGCCAGAGCAGCGGCCGTCGGGAACTCGCCAGGATAGCGGCCGTTCGAATCGCCGTTGCCTCGTTTGTCGTAGGTGAGGACGGCCAGGCCCATGCTCGTGTAGACGCCGACCCAAATGTCATAGAAGTAGCGCTGGCCGGGCTCGGATCCATGGACGATCACGATCCCCGGGTGCGGCCCGGAGCCCTCCGGCTCGGTGATCGTTCCCGCCAGCTGAGCGCCCTGGGCAGGAATCGCAACGTCGGTCTGCTTGTAGCCGATCCGCGTGGCAACCCTCTTCTCGGCGCCGGTTGTCACCGTAAGCGAGCCTGCGCTGAACACGAGATCCGCTGCTTTCGGAACCGGCTGCAAGAACGTCGGTCCGATCGTGAACCTGTCTGGCGATGTGGTCGGGTAGATCGTTCGATACGTGCCGTCGCGCAGGTCGAAGAACCAGCCCATTCGGGCTATGACCAGCGTGTCCCCGTCGCTCGAGCGATAGCTGCCGAAATATGGTGCCAGCGCGTTCATGGCGGCCGGTACCGGCCGACCAGTCGGCGCAGGTGACACCGCGGTTGCACCGCCTGGCGCGCAGGACGCCAAGCACAACACCGAAAGCACGGCCGCCACCCCAAGCCGCACGCGCGAACACTAGCACGGATTCGTGGTATTTACCACGAATTCGTGGCAATTCGCTACAGTCGTCCGGTGGCAGCACGAGCCGACATCTCCATGCTGTTCGACCTTTTTGTCACGGCGCAGCGCGTTCGTCGCGTGCTCGCCGACGGGATGGCGGAATCTGGCCTGCGACCGGATGAGTACGCGGTCTACAGCCTTCTCTTCGAGGCGGGCCCGATGACTGCGACCGAGATGTCCGAGGTGATGGGAATGCCGCTGACCACGACGCTCGACTATTTGAAGGCAATGAGCTCAGCCGGCCACATCGATCGCATGCCTCATCCGAGTGACGGCAGAGCGCTGCAGCTGAGGCTCAACCGCGCCGGACTGGCCGCGCAGAGGCGCGCCCGCGACCACTGGAATGTGGTCCGCAAGCGCATCGAGAACGCACTTCCAATTCCAGTCAACCAGGTCAGAGCCGCCCTTCAGGCCCTCGACGACGCGGCCGTCAGCGCTGGTAGCCGTGACGGTGCAGCAAGTCGTCGAGCCGGTCGGTGAGGTCTGCCGGCGCGGATCGCCAACCGGCCCCGCACGCCGTCCCTCCTCTGTTCGATTCGCGGACACGAATCAGCGAGCGTCTGACCGTTCCCGCCATACCATCGCCAGAGGCCGCTCGAGAAAGCGACCCATCCGACGCCCAACGTCTTCGACGGCCGCCACCTCGAGCGTTTCGAGTGGTTTCATGACGCGAACCTCGACCTTTACTCCCCCGCCCGCAGACGTCCGCCTCCAGGCGCCGCGCACGCAGCCGCCGATGGTGACGACGTTCGACAGGATGCTGCCGAAGGCGAAGAGCTCGGGCTCGAACGCGCTATCAGCGTTTAGAAGGCTTGACCGGTCACGGTACGCGACTGTGTATTCGTCGAAGTTGGGCAACAGGTGCGCGACCGAAGCCGCGTCGGGAGGAGCGCCGGCCCTGGCATCCGCCCAGTAATCCTTGCCGTCGATGAGGTGGTGATCGAGCACGGCGCCCGCGCCGGCAATCCCGCTCCGCGCTTCGGCCATTGAGAGGCCCGACCACCACACGAGATCCTGGAGCTGGGCCGGACCGTGGCTGTGGAAGTACCGCCGTGTCAGCTCGGCGACCGCCTCTGATCGCTCGAGAGCTCGCGATTTGCGCACCCGCTCCTCGAGCAGGGCATACGTGAACTGTCGTCCGCGCCGGGGCCCGCTCACGATCAGCCCCTCAAGCTCGGCAATAGAGAGCAGGTGCGGCAGGCGCTGGCCCTCGGGCGAGATCCTGGCGGCCCGAAGGACCTGACCGAGCTCGGGCCGCGTGAGATGGCGGCCGCCGGCGAGGGCTTTGGCGAAGGCTACGCTCGCGCGAGCGATCGTCCGGTCATCGAGCTCGAGCTGGCGGTGGCGGGCGACAAGCCCTCGCCGGATCCTCGGCGCGGTCAGGTCGAGCAGCCACTTCACGTCCTCGGGCAGCACGAAGTGCCACGTCGGGCGCATCACGTGTGTTCGCAGGATGTCCCCCTCGTCGAACAGGCGGTCGATGCCGGCGTCGGTCGCTCGCCGGCTGCGCAGCCCCAACGCCCATTTGGCAGCTGGATAGTCCTGGGATTGCACGGCGGTCAGGCGGCGCACGGCCTCGACCGGAGACTTGAAAGGCTCGCCGATCAGGCGCTGGGCACGAAGGCGCCTCGCCGCCAGGTCTTTCATGTTCCGCGCCACGTTAACCAAACCCGAGAGCTCCCGGTAACCGAAACCGGCACGGCAACCGCGGCCCGTGGGAGGCCGGTCCACGCGTCCGGCCTCCCTTGAACGTCAATCCTTGTAGGGGTCGAACTCCCGGGCTCCCACCATCACGACGCCGATGGGCGAGAGCGTGTGCAGGATGCGGACCGTTCCGCTGTGGTGCCGGAGCACGTCCGGCAGCCGCTTGTAGGCCTGCGGCGCCTCGTCGGTGTCCGCTCCGCGCAACACGACGCCGCGATGTCGTAGCCGACGCCCGCGGCGAGATTGCTCCGTGGTATGCGACTACGCCTCCGATAGGAACCGCGTAGCCCTTGTGGTGGTCCGCCATGAGCGCGGCGGCGCGGACGGCCGGGTGTGCCTTGGCGCGGCGGATCTGATCCAGCGCACTGGTCTCCATTGGGTCGCCGAAAACTGCGATGCCGTCGATCAGCTCCATGGCTGAACCTCCTTGTCTGCCGGTCGTCGGCTCTCTCGCCGAAGCCGCGATTTTTGACGTTGCTTTCTACGGGTGGGCAGACCGGCCTGGCGCGTTGCTGAAGAGGAGGGAGGGCCTCTCACTTTCACTCACGAGGAGCTAGCCATGCCGGGCAGGAGAAGTTCGTCGATCAAGAATCCGAAGACCTATGAGGCGCTGAAGCGGAAGGGCATGAGCAAGTCACGAGCCGCCCGCATCAGCAACGCCCAGAAGAAGAAGTAGCTCCTCGGCGCCGGGCGTGCAACCGTTGGCCCCAGGCGAGGTTCGGAGGTCCAGGTACGGCGGACGATTGCTCATGGTGTGGGTCGGAATGCTGGGCATGGCCCAGATCGCCGATCTCGTCACCACCGAGGTCGACCGCCTTGGCGGCGGGATCGAGACCAATCAGTTCGCCGCCTTCGTCCTCATGGTGGGCGGCGCAGGGCTGTTCCTGGTTCTCAAGCTGGCAGTGGTCACCGGGATGGCGGGGGCGGTGGCCATCGCCCTTCGCTACCGCCGGAACCACCCTGGGGAGCGCGCGGAGCGGTGCCTCGACATCGTCGCCCGCACGCTGCAGGGCTCTGTCGTCCTGCTCACGGTGACCGCTGTCGGCAACGCCCACGTCGCTGCCCAGATCGCGGCATCGGCGTCAGGCGCCAACTAGCCCAAACCGCCCCTTCCCCGTTCCGATTCTTGCTTGTCTTGCGCGCGCTCTGGGAATAAATAGGTAGTCGATCGCTTCTTCGAAGCGGTCATTGAGAGGGCGCGGCGAAGCGCCCGGCGAGGCGGACAAATGAATACGTTTCTGATCGTATTCGGCGAGTCTCTTGTGGTCGTGGTCGCTGTGGCGGCGATCGTGCTGGTGGCCAGGTCGGTCAACGTGATCGGGCCGGCTCAGGTCGGGTTGGTCGTCAAGCGGTTCTCGCGCCGGCACAACACGACCGACACCCCCGTCGCCTTCGACGGCGAGGCCGGCTACCAGTCGGCTCTGTTGATGCCAGGCGTCAGGTTCAAGCTATGGCCCAGGTACACGGTCGCCAAGCACCCGTGGGTCCAGGTTCCGGCGGGTGAGATCGGCGTGGTGATCTCGCAGATCGGCCAGCGGCTGCCGACCGGCGCCAAGTCGGCCGTTTACCGGCCGGAGTTCGGCAACTTCACGGACCTTCGCACCTTCCTGGCGAACGGCGGCCAGAAAGGCGTCCAACGCCCGGTGCTGCCTCCTGGCACCCTGGTTCCCATCCACCCCGTGGCGTTCCTGGTGGTCACGGCCACGAAGGCGTACGGGCTGCCCATCAACCGCACCATCACTGCGAGCGGCCCGCTCTCTCCGGAGTCGTTCGGCCTCACGCCAAAGCAGCTTCGGGTCACAGTTATCGCACCCGAGGGCGACCAGGACCTGGTCGGCATCGTGACCGCGCTTGACGGCGACCCTCTGCCGCCGGCCGACATCGCCGGGCGGATCGGCGGCTTCGAGGACATCGAAGCCCTCGAGGTCCAGCCGGGCGTCACCGATTCGGAGCTGATCGAGGCGCTTCTCGGCGCCAAAAACCAGCTGCACAACAACTACCAGGACTTCCAGGCGTTCGTGGACAGCGGCGGCCGCATAGGGCTGCAGCACGACCCGCTGCTCTATGGCGCCTACCTCCTGAACCCATTCCTGGTCCGGGTCGAGACGGCGCGGATGCTGGTTGTCAACCAGGGCGAGGTGGCTGTGATCAAGAGCTACGTTGGGCTGCCTACCCTGGACACGTCGGGACCCGAGTTCAAGTTCGGGTCGATCGTGCAGCCGGGGCATCGCGGCATCTGGCGCGAGGCCTTGCGAACGGGCAAGTACCCGCTGAACCCGCGCATCTACGCGGCCGAGAAGGTCCCCACCTTCATCCTCACGTTGAACTGGGCCGAAGCCAGCTCGGTCGCCCACAACCTCGACGCGCAGCTCAGCCCCATCGAGGGCAAAAGCCGGGAGGGATTCATCTTCAAGATCGACCTCCAGGTGCAGATCCATGTGCCAGACACGAAGGCGCCGAAGGTGATCTCGATGGTGGGCTCGATGCAGAACCTGGTCAACGAGGTGCTGCAGGCCGCGGTGGGCAACCACTTCCGCAACACGCTGCAGGGGCTGGAAGCGATTCGATTCATCGAGACCCGAGACGCTGTGCAGGCAGCGGCGTTCGACGCGGTATCGCGATACCTCGCCGCGTACGAGGTGGAGACTCGCGGCGTCTACATCCAGGATGTCACCTTCCCGGACGAGCTCGTCGGCGTGCTCACGCGCCGGGAGATCGCGAACCAGGAGAAGGCGACCTATCTGCAGCAAAAGGACGCGCAGACAATTCGCATCGACCTGGAGAAGGCTCGGGGCACAGCCGACATGCAGGCTGCCCTGGCCCAGGCCCAGGTTTCCGTGGAGATCAACCGCGCCCGTGCCGACGCCCGCAAGGCGGAGGCGGACGGCGAAGCAGCGTTCGTCGAGCTGACCGGTGCGGCAGAAGGCTCACGCCGGCGCGCGATCGGCCTCGGTGAGGCGGCGGCAGCGGAGGCGCTGGGACTCGCCCGCGCCAAGGGCTACGAAGCGCAGGTGGCAAGCCTCGGCTCCGGGCCGACAGCGGCGGTGGCTATCGCCAACGCTGTCTCGGAGGGCAAGCTGAACGTGATGCCCGAGGTGCTGGTGACCGGCGGCGGGAACGCGTTCGAAGGGCTGGCCGCTTCGCTGATGCGCGGCATGAACGGCAGGCCGCCGTCAACGCCGGCGGCGGCACTGGAATCGCCGCGACAAGGCAGGAAGAAGGAGCCGGGCTCAGCTCACTGATCGCCGAACAACGCAGAGGGCGGCATCGCGCCGCCCTCTTCTTTTATCTCTAGGCGGGACCCAGGTTCGGAGTGAAGTGGCAGGTCCAGGTGCCGCTGACCGTGAGCTCGGCCTGCGAACCGACGATCTCGAGGCCCTTCAGGGTGGCTTCGACGCTGCCGCCGAAATCTGGGAACTGAGCCTGGCTCACGGTGAGCTGTGCAGTCCCCTTGTACAGGGGCTGGTCGGGGCCGATCGGTCCGACCGTATAGAGGTAGGCCGGGATCGAGTAAGTCCCCGGTCCGTTGTACCTCTGGGCACTCGGATCGGTGCTGAGCAGAAGCCAGTACCAGTTGCCATTCGCCTGGAAATAGGTCGCGAACGCGAACAGCATGATTCCGTCTGGTCCGCTGCCGGCGCCGCACATGGAGGGCCGCCCCTCGGTGACGGTTGTCGCCAGCGCGCCCTCCAGGGTCAATGACTCCGGAGCTGCTCGGAAGTCAGTGGGCTGGAGTCCTCCGGATGGGCCCTTGCCGCTCGAATCCGCCGGGCCGAGGATTTCCAGGTCGACCACGTGGACCGCGTTGTTGCCCTCCACCCGCAGCTTGTATTTGCCTGCCGCCGGACGTTCCCACTGGTCGTTGACCCGAGTGCTCTTGTACGTGCTCGAGTTCAGCTGCTGCTTGGGCACGGTCACGCTGGCGCCACCGGCGATCTGCCGCACCTCATGCCCCGATGAGTCGACAAGAGTCATGAACTTCTGCTCCACGTCGCCTACGGTCGCCCCGTCGATCAACGCTTGCACATGCACCACGCTTGGTGTGAGCTCGATCACCTCGAGCGTGACCTTCCACGAGCCGAGGGCAAAGTGCAGAGGGTAGGATCCGATCGGCTGCGATCCCTGCACATGGACGTCGGGCGCGAACGTCCAGTGGCCCTGGGTGGATGCGCCGGGACCAATCGGCTGCACGCCCGTGATCAACACCTTGAGGTGGGCGATTCCATCGATGCCCGGGCGCGGCCCAGCATTGAGCGCGAAAACATAGTCCCCCGGCACTCCCCTAGAGCCTGAGCTCGACGCGTTCAGGAAGCCGTAGGCGTCGTCGATCGAGGCCATCGGAAGGCCGGCATCGGGGGTCATGCGAAAGAACAGGACTGTGCGAGCCGCGTCGGCGTAGGCCGCGATCAGCTCGATTCGCTGGCTACCGCTTTGCGCGACGAGATGCAATGGATCCACCAGGCTCGCGACTGCCGTCAGCTGCGCGGCCGCCAGGTCTTGGGCTGGAATCTCCGACGATTGGGGCGCGGGCGACGCGGCGGGCTGAGGTAGAGAGGTCTGACGGGTCAGCAAACGAGGAGCAAAGAGTGCCGCGACCACGGCTATGGCCAGGATGGCCGCGATGAGCCCGATCGCCCGCGGATGTGCCGGTTCGCGCCGAGGCGCCTTCAGCTGAGCCTGGACCCTGCCGGGGAGATCGGGTGGATACTGCGCTTCGCCCACCGCCTCGCGCACTCGCTCGCGGATCTCGCTGTCATTCATCGGGGCTCACCTCCGGGCTGAGTCGCAGCCGCTCCAGGGCGCGGTACGTGCGTGATTTGGCTGCCTTGCTGGAAATTCCGGTCGTTAGCGCGATCTCGTCAAACGAGAGATCGAGGTAGTAGCGAAGCATCACAACGAGTCGCTGGTCGTGGGGCAGGCGGTAAAGCGCCCGGCGCAAGTCGGCGATCGCCGGATCGGCGGCACTCGCCTCCCTATCCGCACGGCTGGCGAGCCCAGCGCTTTTGACCACAGACCACCAGCGGTTGCGACGCTGCCGGCGGCACTCGTTGGCGACGATTGTGAGCAGCCACGGTTTGAGATCGGACCCGCGCCGAAACTGCCCGAAATGACGCCAAGCGTTGAGCAGGGCGCTCTGAACCGCGTCCTCCGCATCCGACGGCGACCGGAGGAGTCCCAGTGCCAGACGGTGAGCTGTTGGCAGCAAGGGCTCGAGCAGAAGCATGAATTCCTGCTCATCACCGACGTTGACGTCGCGGACCACAACAGGCGCGAAGCTCACTCGACAGTACTATCCACCAGCTCAGCCAAAAGTCCCGAGGTCGCTCGGGAGACTTGACGCTGCGCGATACGGGTCTATGATCGGGCCGAGCGCTCTGGATTGGGGACGGAGTCGCGAACAGTCAGACCTTCACAGGCTCAGGGCCTCCGCGTTCGGTGCCGGGAGTCACATCCCGCGCCGGCCGGAGGCTCTTTTTTATCGCGGCGGGGACAGTTCTTTACGGCACCCAGGTCGGCAGGACGACCGTGTGGCAGCTCTTTGTGGCCTGGGTCGCCGCCGCAATGCCAGTTTGCATGTATCGGTGATAGGTGTTGAAGCGATACATGCCGGTGTAGAGCTCGTCGGCATTGGTGTCCTGAAAACCGGACAGTGCGACCTGCAACTGCTTATCCATCTGGTCGGCTGAACTCTGCACAGCCGCCATCTGAGGTGCGAGGCACTTGGGGATGTCGCCGTTCTGAATGGCGGCAAGAATGTTCTTGACCTGTGGCTCGGTGACCGATATCGCGTCGTAGCAGTTGTTGACCAGTGTCTTGTAGCAGTGCAGGTTGAGAGGCGTGATCGTCTTCTCGAGCCCGGCCACGGCCGGCGCCAGGGTCTTGTTGAGGAAGCGGTCGGCGCGTACGGAGTCGGGGCCCGAGAAATCGGGGGTCGGCGATGCGCTGGTCGGGTGACTCGGCGTGTTGTTCGAGGACCCGGCCGCATTCCAGGGGAACTGGATGTAGCCGACGGAGTTGAGCACCATCATTGCCATCACCAGCACGGCCAGCCCCGCCACCGGGTACAGGAAGACGCTGACGCGCGCTTTTCGTGGTTGCTTCCAGAGCGGCACGATGGGCTCGTCCGCGGCCGCGTAGGAGTAATCGACCGCTGGCGGTTGGTACTGCGGTGTCGGCTGGTACTGCACTCCAAGCGGCACCGCATCCATCGCCTGCTGCGCCGCCGGGACCTCGATCGAGTTCCACGAGGGGAACACCGCCCCGCGACCGGAATCGACTCCGACGACGGGCTGCCACTGGCTGCCGTCCCAGACCCATTTGCCGTCGGGAGATAGCTGCGGGGGTTGAACTGGAGGACTCGCGTCGACGCTCACGGTCTGTCAGCCTAGGGCTCGTATTCGCCGCTGCTTCAGGATTAGGCGGTTAAGAGTTGTGAAGGCGCCGCCGGAGAAAGGTCGCAGGTCAGCGCAGGACGGCCAGAAGCGAAGCGACATATTCATCCAACGCTTGTCGCTGCTTTTGTGTTTTCGCCCAGGTCAGCGAACAAAGTCCTCCCTTGCGATTTCTACTGGCGGCAGTTCCAGTGTCCGGTGACGTGTAGGCCGTCCTTGCCACTGGTGGCGTTGGTCAACATCGCATCGATCGTCCCCGATTGCTGGCTGCGATCCAGCGTGAACGTCACCGCATCGTTGCCGTGGCTCTGCCATACCTTGGTCGTGTCGAGGCTGTGCACCTCGATCGTCACGGCACCGTTCTGGTAAGTGCCTGGGCCGCGGAAGTTGTTGATCTGAATCACCACACCCCAGACCTGCCCGCCTGAGTCCACAGTGCCGTAGAAGAGGTCGGCCCATGTGTCCCCGTTGTGAGTGCGCCCTCCCGTGCACTGGCTCTTCTGGTCGCCGATGTCGGGCACGATCGCAGACATGTGGCCTGCGAGCTCGCCCGAGAAATCGAGGTTCTGCGTCCAGGTCCCCTGCGCCACGACCGGGCTTGGCGATGCCGGAGGCTTGTTCGAGGTATCGCTGCAGGCTGTGAGGACGATGAGGGCGACGATGCCCGCTGCCCGAAGCATGTGGTCGAATGTTACCCGTGGCGGCGGGGGCGGAGCGGTTGACCGGGGCGATGCGATCTCTGGAGGCGGCATTCCTGATCGGCGTCGAAGGCGTGACCGAGATCTGGCTCGTGCGTCACGCCGATTGCTACGAGGACATGTCGGACGGCCCTGATCCGCCGTTGAGCAAGCTCGGACGCACACAGGCAGAGCACCTCGCGGTGCGTTTACGTGCCCTGAAGCCCGCCGCCATCTATTCGAGTCCTTATCGTCGGGCGCTCGAGACTGCGCGCGCGATCTCTGATGACGTGCGGGTCGACGACCGACTCATCGAGATGGAGATGACGCTTGGCGATGACGAACAGTTCGAGTTTCGCGAGCTGCCGGCCAACGTCATCGAACGAATGAACGCTGCGATTTCCGACATTGCCCAGTCGCATGCCGGGGAGCGTGTCATCGTTGTGACCCACGGCGCCGCGATGATCGTGTTTCTCACCCACGTTCTCCGGCTCGAGCCTGGCCAATTGCGCTTCCTGCCTTACTACACCTCGGTGAACGTGCTGCGTGTGCTCGGCGACAGGCAGATGCTCGGCACGCTCGGCGATATCGCCCACCTCGAGTGAACGTACGCATTCGCGAAGACCTCGAGGCCGCGTGCCGCGAGCGCATGGGCAAACCGAACCTGCGCGTGACCTCTGTGGAACCGATCCCCGAAGGCCACTCGGGATTCACCTATTTCGTGACCGTCGATGACGGCGCCGGCCCCGTCCGCTACGTGCTCAGGCTCCCGCCGCCGGGCGCTCGCATCGCGGGGCCGGCGGATGTGATCCGCCAGGGCCGCATCATGGCCGCGCTCCACGATGCGGGCCTGCCCACGCCGGCGATCCCTGTGCTGGCCACCGAAGCGGTCGTGGACGGTCGGCCGTTCGTGCTGATGGAGGCCGTGGACGGCACCCGCATCGAAAAGGCGGGTGTCGAGCAAGAGCCGCTCGACATCTCGCGGTCCGCTGTGGAAGTCCTGAAGCGCTTGCAATCGCTGCCGCTCGAGCGCACAGGCATCGGCGACGAAGAGCCGGTGACCTTGCAGGCGGAGATGATGCGATGGGCGTGGCTGATGCAGCGAGCGCCAGAAGAGCTGACGGCGCGGGCACGCGAGCTCGGCGGCCTGCTCGCGAGCCAGGTGCCATCCGAGCGGGCGCCCAAGCTCGTCCACGGGGACTACCACTACGGGAACATGCTGTTTCGCGGTCCTGACGTTGTGGCGGTGCTCGATTGGGAGATCGCGGAGATCGGCCAGCCGCTACTCGACCTCGGCTGCCTCTGCATCGTCTCGGTTCGCCGCCAGTACGAGGGCGCCCCGAACCCCGGCGGGGCGATCGATGTCGCAGTCGACGACCTGTACCGCCTCTACGGAACCGACGCCGACGAGATGCGCTGGTACCTTGCCCTCAGCCTGTACAAGTACGCGTCGATATTCGGCTACAACCTGATGCTGCACCGCCGGGGCAAGCGACCCGACCCCATGTACGAACACCTGACGGATACCATCACGGGCATGATCGATGAGGGCATCGCCGTGATCGAGCGCAGCACCTAGGAGACACGATGAGCTGGGATTTCTCGACCGAACCGGAGTTCGAAAAGAAGCTCGAGTGGATGCGGGGCTTCGTGCGCGAGGAGGTGTACCCGCTCGAGGTGCTCGACACGGACGAGGCTGGATTCATGCGCGCCATCCGGCCGCTGCAGGCGGAGGTGAAGAAGCAGAAGCTCTGGGCCACGCATCTGCCGCCCGATCTCGGCGGCCAGGGCTATGGGCAGGTGAAGCTCGGCCTCATGCACGAGATCGAGGGCGCCACCGTGTGGGCGCCGATCATCTTCGGCAACCAGGCTCCCGACTCGGGCAACTCGGAGGTCCTGGCCCAGTTCGGCAGCGAGGAACAGAAGAAGCGCTGGCTGCGTCCGCTGCTCGACGGCGAGATCCGGTCCGCCTTCTCGATGACCGAACCCAACACCGCCGGCTCCGATCCGACGCTGCTCTCGACGACCGCGGTTCTTGACGGCGACGAATGGGTGATCAACGGACACAAATGGTTCACGTCGAACGGGATGATCGCGGACTTCCTCATCGCGATGGTGGTGACGGAGCCGCGGGCGGACTCCTACGAGCGCGCGTCGATGATCATCGTGCCCGGTGACACGCGGGGCCTGAAGAAGCTGCGCAACATTCCCACCATGGCCGGCGAGCACGAGCGATTCGGCTACGGCCACGCCGAGGTCCTCTACGAGGACGTGCGCGTGCCGAAAGACAACTTGATCGGGGAGCGCGGCCAGGGTTTCCTCATCGCCCAGGCGCGCCTGGGGCCGGGCCGTATCCACCACTGCATGCGATGGCTGGGCCAGGCGAGACGCGCGTTCGACATGCTTTGCGAGCGCTCGCTGCAGCGCGAGGCCTTCGGCAAGAAGCTCGCCGGCCACGAGACGGTGCAGAACTGGATCGCCGACTCCGCTGCCGAGATGCAGGCCGCGCGCCTGATGACCCTGCATGCGGCCTGGGTCATCGACACGGAAGGCGCGGCGGCCGCGCGCAAAGAGATCTCGATGATCAAGTTCTTCGGCGCCAAGGTCCTCCACGACGTGATCGACCGCGCGATCCAGGTCCACGGGTCGCTGGGCTACTCGTCAGACCTGCCCCTCGAGGAGATGTACAGGCACGCGCGCGCGGCTCGCATGTACGACGGACCGGACGAGGTGCACCGGGTGTCGGTGGCGCGCCAGATCCTGGCCGGCTACCAGCCGCCGAAAGGGATGTGGCCGCGAGAGCACGTGCCGACCCGCAGGGCCGCGGCGCAGAGGAAGTTTGCATCGCTCCTGGAGGCCGCCACCACCGACGCCTAGCGCGCCATCAACTGCAGATTTGTCGGCCCAGCGACAGGATTGCTCGAAGCGCAGGCGGCGATGAGAAGCGCGCTGGCGATTGCCGATGCCATCCTTGCCCGCGTCACTGAATGAACGTCCATGACTGAAAGCGCATAACTCGGGCCAGAGCTTAAGGCGGGGTCGCGACCAGCTCGCCGTTCGCGCCCCATTCCAGGTTGATTCCCCCTTCGTGGGTGAGGTGGTGATGCCTCGAGCAAAGCAGCGCCAGGTTGAAAGGCAGTGTCGGTCCGCCATCCGCCCAATGCTTGAGGTGATGGCCCTGGGTCCAGGCGATAGGCCTATCGCAACCCGGGTAACGGCAGTGCTTGTCGCGCGCATTCAGCGCCCGCCGCATCGATGGAGGTATCACCCGGCTCGTGCGGCCGGCGTCGACCTGGTGTGACTCCGCACCCGTGAACACCGGCGTGATCGTGCAGTCGCAGGCGAGGCGGCGAGCGGTCTCGGCGGGGATCGGCTGCGCCCACTCCAGCTCCGCAGCCTGCGAACCGGGTGCCTTGGTCAACGTAGCCATGTCGACGGTGACCATAAGGTGCGGCTTCTGCCCTCCCACCTGCGGTAGCTGACCACTGTCGAGCTGCCGGCGCGCGATGTCGACCCATGCATCCGCCCGGCGCTGGGCGGCGGTGCGGTTGTCGTCGGCGGCGGGCGGTCCCATCACAGAGTTGATCGCCGTCTGCAGAACCGCGCCGCCTTCGGCGTCGAGCTGGCCGTCGATACGGAAGACGCCGTCGAAGGTCTGGCTCAGATAGAGGTAGCGGCGCTCGTGCTGCTCGTTGGCATCACTCAAGACCTCATCCGGCTGAAGGCAGTGGCGAAGCTCCATGGTTGCGTGCCGAAGGCGCCGAGGATCGAGCGCCTTGGCCGCCTTGACGAGGATGCTTTCGGCCTCAGCCTCCATCTGGTCGCCCAGCTGCTTGGCCGCGCCTGCGATCAGCGCGGCGTGGGTGAGGCTGAAGTCGCCGTCGGCAAAGGCCTGCACAGTCTGTGGAAGCGAGGCTAGCTGCCGAGCAATCTCGACCTGCTTGGAAGCCGAGGTGTGGGAGAGGTTGCACTTCCAGCGCAGCCACGCCTTCGCGGAGAGCGCGAGCGTGGTGGCGTAGCCCTGGCCGGAGTCGAAGCGACGCAGGCGGCGCAGGAACTCGGCCTGGACGCGGTTGCCGATACGCTGAAGGGCGATCTGGTCGTCGCCCATGGACTCCGCCGGCAAGGCGTTGAGGTCCTCGTCAGCGATCTGATCGAGGATGGAATTGATCTCGTTGAAAGCATGCTCGGAGGTCCAACTCCCCCTCTCCCCACTCATAGAACGCATGTTCGTAGCGTACCGAATGAATGTTCGGCAGTCAAGTAAATTTCGTTAGGAAAGCGTGCGCTGTCACCCAGCGTGTACCCAGGCCACCGGCCCCGCCCCAACACCCTAATGGGATTGCATCGGTCGCAATAGGCTGATGACACCGAGCCGGTGGCGGTCGAGCCCTGTCACTCCCAGAGATATGAATCTCTAGGAAAAGAGCGGGCCGCCGCTGCCTGGCGAGGGGGCCAACCACTAGTGGG
>WNGQ01000192.1_pt1 | contig 88533 bp, 85 predicted proteins | sample 5407661 | NCBI WGS metagenome assembly WNGQ01 (sample SAMN13153382, study PRJNA577476) | soil metagenome | isolation source: 60 cm soil or saprolite under Garry oak tree replicate 2 | place: USA:California | collected 2016-06-15
CAGCACCCCGAGGATCAAAAACCACCACCAGACCGCCGACAGGTCCCGCACCCCCGCCCGCATGGTGTCCCGCAGTGTGCCCGAGGATGGCGCGTCGCTGGTCATAGCAACCTCCTGGTCGCTCGCCGCCGCATGCCGGGCACTGTCACCATTCCACGAGCCCGGGCGACGTGGCCGGTTACAACCCTGTGCCGTGGTGCGTCATGCCAGCCGATCGGTGTCCTGGCGGCCGGCTGCGTCTGGCAATAGTGCCCGCCGAGATGACCACCATGTCCGATCGTTCCCGATTAGCACACCCCTCGTCAAGGCAAGCAGCGTGAACAGGGAAATCACGCATCATCCTCGCGGCGCTGGCGGCATGGCGATCGGACCTCTGCGGCTGCTGGTCCTCGGGCTCAGCCAGCCCGACCCCGGAGAGATCCTCGACGAGCTGGTTGCTCGTCGCGCCGGCCGCGATGGCGACAAGGCGCGGGGTGGGCAGCATCGGAGTCGGGTGGAGGCGGCCCGGCTGCCGCTCCGTCATCCATGCGGCAAACGATCGGCTTGCCGGACGGGGTCGATGCCGGCGCCGTGGTCGAGCTGATAGTCGAGGTTGATGGCGGCGTTGATCAGCGACAAGTGGGTGAACGCCTGCGGAAAGTTGCCGAGCTGCTCGCCGGTCAGGCCGATCTCCTCGGCGTACAGGCCAAGGTGGTTGGCGTAGGTGAACATCTTCTCGAACGCCAGCCGGGCCTGCTCCAGGCGGCCCGAGCGGGCCAGCGCGTCCACGTACCAGAAGGTGCAGATCGAGAAGGTGCCCTCGTGGCCGCGCAGCCCGTCGGGGGAGGCGCTGGGGTTGTAGCGGTACACCAGGCTGTCGGAAACCAGCTCGGTGTCCATGGCGTCCAGGGTGGACAGCCACATCGAGTCGCTTGGGACCATGAAGCCGACCAGCGGCATCATCAGCAGCGAGGCGTCCAGCACGTCGGTCTTGTCGTGCTGGGTGAAGGCGCCGCGGTCGGGGCTCCAGCCGTGCTCGGTGATCTGGCGGTAGATCAGGTCACGCTGGCGGGTCCAGCGGTCCAGGTCGGCGGGCCGGCCATGCTCTGTGGCCAGCCGGATCATGCGGTCCACGGCGACCCAGCACATCAGCCGGCCGTAGGTGAAGTTCTGGCGGCCGCCGCGGGTCTCCCAGATGCCCTCGTCGGGCTGGTCCCAGTGCTCGCACAGCCAGTCTGTGATCCGGCTCAGCTTGGTCCAGTTCGCGTGGTCGACCCGGAGGGCGTACCGGTCGGCAAGCCAGACCGAGTCCAGCATCTCGCCGTAGATGTCGAGCTGGAGCTGGTCGGCGGCGCCGTTGCCGATGCGCACCGGCTTGGAGCCGGCGTAGCCCTCGAAGTGGTCGAGGAGCTCCTCGTCCAGGTCCGAGGAGCCGTCCACCCGGTACATGATCTTCAGCGGCCCCGACGCCTCGCCCACCTGGTCGCTGACCCGGTCGGCCAGCCAGCGCCCGAAGGCCTCCGCCTCGTCGGTGAAGCCCAGCCCGAGCAGCGCGTGGACCGAGAAGGAGGCGTCGCGGATCCAGGTGAAGCGGTAGTCCCAGTTGCGCTCCCCGCCGACCTGCTCGGGCAGCCCGGCCGTGGGTGCGGCGACCAGCGCGCCGGTGGGGGCGTAGGTCATCAGCTTGAGCGTGATCGCCGAGCGGTTGACCATCTCGCGCCAGCGGCCCTTATAGGTCGAGCGGCCCAGCCAGCCGCGCCAGAACCGCGCGGTCTCGGTGAACATGCCGAGCAGCTCGTCGGGTGCCATATGCTGGGGCGGGCCGTCGGCGGCCGACTCCAGCATCACCCCCCCGGCCTGGCCGGCGCGCACCGTGATGGCGGCGTGCACGTCGTCGCCTTGGCGCTGCATCGCGACGCCGCCCGCGCCGTGCAGGGTGAGCCGTAGGGTGTCGGCATGGAAGACCGCGCCCTGCTCGGTAAGCTCCAGCTCGTGCGCCTGCCGTCCGTAGTCGAAGCGCGGCGCGCACTCCAGCACAAAGCGCATCTCGCCGCGCACGCAGCGGACCATCCGGACCAGGCGGTGACGGTCGCTCACCCGGCCGGGGTCACCGACCGGCATGAAGTCGATCACCTCGCCGACGCCGCCGGGGGTCATGAACCGGGTGACCAGGATCGCGGTGTCAGGAAAGTACAGCTGCTTGACGACGCGGTCGTCGCCCTCGGCGGCGATCCGAAAATGGCCGCCCCGGTCGTGGTCCAGCAAGCTGGCGAACACGCTGGGCGAGTCGAAGCGCGGGCAGCAGAACCAGTCGACGGTGCCGTCGGTGGTGACCAGCGCGGCGGTCTGCAGGTCCCCGATCAGGCCGTGCTCGGCGATCTGCGGGTAACGGTCCATGACAGTCCTCCTGGGGAGTTCCGCGTGCTCCATCGCCGACCGGTGTCCAAGCGCGTAAGCCTACTCCGGTGCGGAGCCTCGAGTTCGTCCGCGGCGCCGATGTGCGCCACGGACGACGCCGACGCAAGGATCCTGAACCGCACGCCCGCCTCCTCGGCCCCGCATCGTGCTCCCAGCGCTTCGCCTGGTCCATGATCCCGAGGCGGTCCAACACAGTCCAGCCCGCCAGCGACAGCTCCTTGCGGAGCCGCTCCGCGTCAACCAGCTGCACGCTGGTGGCGTCGTCGGCGAGGTGCAGTGGGTTCAGAAACCCGAACGTCATGCTGCGACCTGGTAGTACTCGCAAACCAAGCCCCCGAGACGATCCGCACGGTCGGCGGGTCGGAGCTCGGGTCGCTTTACCTGACGGCGCAGCACGTCGAGCTGGTGGCGTAGGACCGCGATCTCGACATCCTTGGCCTGCTCGCTGCGGGAGTATCCAAGCAGTATGCCGATGAGTCAGCGCGTCATGAGGTAGAGGAAGGACAGTAGCTCGACCTCCGCTCGGTTGATCTCCACCACGCGGATGTGGGTGGCGATGCCGAGGAAGAGCACGACCGGCAACAGCACCAGCGCGAACGTGGTGGTCCGCGGTCCGAAGCCGGTCGCGTTGGCCAGCAACGCCAGCGCGACGATCGCGGCCGACAGCACGCTCAGGAAGATCGTCGTCCGGCTCATCGCCTCGTTCCAGAGCAGCGACCGCGACCCGAGTAAGCTCCAATGCTCGGTGGCAAGGATCGTGGCTGCGTCTGGCCCGAACGGGTGATCGCTGACCGGGTTGGACGCTGCCGTCGTCGCTTCGGCCTGGAACAGCGGCTTCCCCGAGGTCGGCACCGAATAGGCCGCATACAGCTGCCTGGCCTCCTCCTCACCGACCGCATTGGCGAAGCCGTACCGGAACTGCTCAAAGGTCAACGGCACCGCGCGGTTGCGGTTGGCCGGGTTGCCCAACACCGGCGAGGCCGACCTCAACGCCGAGATCGGCAGCGGCAGCACCCCACGGAACGGCGCCGGGTCGATCGCCACCGACACCGCCGCCAGGCCCCGCCCGGCCAGGATCTGGGTCAGCAGCCCGCCGAAGGAGTGACCGATGATCGCCGGCTTGCGGCCCAGCCCACCGATGATCGCCTGGAAGTGGTCGGCGACCTGGCCGATCGACTTGCCGGCAAACACCTCAGGATGGGCCTTGGCCTCCCCGACCGTCTCCGGATCGTCGGGCCACCCGGGCATCAGCGTCGTGTAGCCATTGTCCTCGAACAGCGTGGCCCAGCGATCCCAGCTGCTGGGCAATGGCGCGGCCGCCGAGTACGCGACGGTGCCGGCGGCCAACCTGGCCAGCAAGCCGCGAAGAGTGTCGCACGTGCAGGCGGCCGCGCTTCCGCTGGCCGCGCTCACCGCCTGGCAGGCGCTGGTCGATCACGCCGCCCTGGCGCCGGCGAGCAGCTCCAGGCGGTGGTGAGCCAGACCTTCCCGCTGGCCGACGGGCGACGCGCCTACGAAAGCGGCCGGCAACGACGACGACCGGGCAAGACGGTCCTCGTCGTCCGCTGACCCGTATCCCGCCGACCCAGGGTGGCGCAGATGATCGCAGACTCGTCTGAGCTCGCATCGCCGTCGCCGGTACTCCTCGGCCAGGGCGAGGCCGACCTCGTCGGGTGGACCCAGGTGGCGGCATGAGCGCCGCCCGCATCAGGCGCCACCTCGGCCTCACCCACGACTGAACGGCGTCTCGTGATCCATCACCCGATGGTGTCGTGGTCCGCCAGCGCACCTGGGTCCAGTGCTGGCAGGCCGCCCACGGCCCATTCACGACCGGAGCGAACGAACCGGTACTACACCCATTGCCAGTATCGTCGGGCATGTCACGAAGACTACGCGAGCTCAAGGTCCGTGGCGGGAAAGTCGTCGCCGAGGCAGAGTAGTGGTTCAGCGGCGAGCTTGGCGGCGGCGTAGGTCATGCAGTCGCCAAAGTTCAGACTGGCACGGTGTCGGCCTTTGCCGTAGGCAATGAAGGCGTCGGCCGCGACCGTCCAGTGATCGGCCGTGAACTCCACGACCTCCACCTCGGCCTCCTGCAGGAACCGCGCGAGCAGCGTCTTGCCGGCGTGTCCCAGCCGAGAGCACAGCACCATGGAACTCTCGAGGACGGCCGGCGCTCCGATGCTGACCTGCTCGGAGGTCGCCAAGCGGTCCCGGAGACGCTTGTAGCCCGGTTCTTTGAGCAGGATCGCGATCACCGCGGAGCTGTCGACGATCACACGCCCTCCGGGCCCAAGCCAAGGATCGCCTCACGCTCGGCCTTGGAGATCGGCCTGCCGAGGACGGCGTCAGGGATCTGCGGCCACGCCTCGTCCTCCAGGAAGCGATCGATGCGCTCCGCGCGGTGACGCCGACGCTGGCGAGCCTGCAGCCGTTCCTTGCGCTCCTGCAGGGCGGTCCGCACCGCTTGCGTCTTGGTCTCGTTCGCCAGCGCCGCAACCTCGTTCGCCAGCGCCTCAGTCTGCGGGTCCTTGATGTTCATCGCCATGGTGGAAAGATACCAGAACAGGTGTAAGGCATCCATGCCCTGCGCGCAAGTGCCACGACGACCGTGCTCGCTCGCCAAGGTCGTCGCCATGCGGCGTCACTCGCTCTGATCCGACCGGATCCGCAACGCGGCCGGCAATTGCGTCGATGACCTCAGAGAACCGCGGAGCAATTCATGAGGCCATCGACGACACGAAGGCATCCTACATGGCCTGGATCGTGCCCATCCCGCCGCCGGCTCGCCATCCCCAGGAGCGCTACCAGGTCTGCTTCCAGGACGGCAAACGGCACCGCTCGGAGGGCATCTTGCCCACCGAGCGCCGGGCGGTCGCCTAGAGAAGCGGGCGATCGAGCGCGGCACGCGCGGCACGGTGAAGTGACGTGCACCCCACGGGTCGTCCACGGTCGCGTAGAGCGGTTGACGGAACGACAACCAGGTGGCCTGACCAGCCGTCTGGTCGAGCGACGAGGGCGGGAGGATGACACGCGCCTTCTCCTGCGGCGCGGATCGCATGGCGGCGCCGCGAATGAGACAACGCCGAGGATCGCGCGGCGACTGCCAAGACGGGCGAGGACGTCGCTCGGAGACGATTCGAACTCCAAATCGCGCGGGACAGGTTTCGCTCCCATCTAGCCGAAGGTGAATGCGTAGGCCTGAACGCCAGGATCGAGGAAGGTGATCTCGAATGTGTGCTCGGTGACGGGGCCACGCTGGCGGATGAGTTGGTAGAGCCGCTGTTCGGTCACCGTGCCGTTGCCCTGGTCGTCGACGTCGGTTCCGTGGGCAGCGCCCGGCGGCTGCCCGTCGACGAGCACGCGACATCGTACGGGAGTCCCTCGCGCGGCCGGTCCCATGACGAGATGCAGGTCGCGGGCGTGGAAGCGGTCGGCGATCCGCCCGTTGGCCTGGTGCAGCACGATAGCCTGTCGCTCCACCGTCCAATCACCAGCCAGGGCCCAATGGTTGAGTCTCAACCGCTCCGGGACGGCATAGACGTGACGCGTGTCCAAGACTGCACCTCCGGGGGAGGCGAAGTTCTCGGTGCGCTCATAGCCGACATAGTTTTCCGGAGACTTCAAGCTATCCCAGTCGGCGGCAGCTTCAGCACCACTGGCGTCGACCGAAACCAGTTCATGACCGATCCCGCCGATTCCGGCCTTGGTCAGCAATTGTTGAATGATCATTTCGGACTGTTCGTATTCGCCCTCGCCGAACTGATGATGTCGAATCTGTCCCTGCGCGTCGACGAAGTAGAGGGCTGGCCAGTAGTGGTTGTCGAAGGCACTCCAGATCGCATAGTCGTTGTCGATCGCGATCGGATAGTTGACCCGCAGGTCCGTGGCGGCTCGGCGGACGTTGTCGAGGTCGTGCTCGAAGTCGAACTCAGGCGTGTGCACGCCGATGACCACCAGTCCGTGATCCTGGTACTTCTCTGCCCACGCGCGGACGTAGGGAAGGGTCCGGAGCCAGTTGATGCAGGTGTAGGTCCAGAAGTCGACCAGGACGACGCTTCCGCGCAGCCCGGCTGCCGTCAGTGGTGGCGAGTTGAGCCACCCGGTCGCGCTGGCGAGAGAAGGCAACTCACCTTCAATGGGTAGTTGAGCCGCCGCCGGGTGCATCGTAGCGCGGAAGAGCTGGTTGGCTTTCGTGAGGAACGTCCTCCATTCGTTTGCATCCTGGTCCATCTGTCCCTCCTTCAAGGCGGGAGGCGAGCTTGACGACGTTGCGTTGCGCGGCCGACGCGGGCTGACGCCGATCAGTAGCCGTCGACCTCGACGACAGCCTCGGCGAAGGCCTGGGGTGCTTCCTGCGGCAGGTTGTGACCGACGCCCTTGACGATCCGGTGCGTGCGCTTGCCCGAGAACTGCTTGGCGTACGAGGTGCCGTCGGTGGCCGGCGCAACGCCATCGGCATCACCATCAAGGGTGATCGCTGGCGCTGCGATGACCGGACCGTCGGCAAGTCGCCGCTCGAGCTCGTCGTATTGTGGGTCGCCCTCGGCCAGGCTCAGCCGCCAGCGGTAGTTGTGGATCACGATGCTGACGTAGTCCGGGTTGTCGAAGGACGCCGCGGTGCGATCGAAGGTGGCATCGTCAAAGTCCCACGTTGGGGAATTGAACTTCCAGATAAGCTTCGCAAGCTCGCGCCGGTTTGCCGCCAGGCCGGCCCGGCCGCGTTCCGTGGCGAAATAGTACTGGTACCACCATCCCCATTCCACCCGCGGCGGCAACGGCAGCTTGTTGCGTTCGAGGTTGTTGATCAGATAGCCGTTGACGGAGACGATGGCCTTGCAGCGCTCGGGCCACAGCGCCGCGACGATGTTGGCTGTCCGCGCTCCCCAGTCATAACCGGCGAGGATCGCCTTCTCGATCTTGAGAGCATCCAGCAAAGCAAGAGTGTCGAGCGCGACCACCGACTGCTGGGCGTCCCGGAAGGTCCCGCTTGAAAGAAAGCGGGTCGCGCCATGGCCACGTAGGTGCGGCACGATCACCCGGTAGCCCGCCGCCGCCAGCTGGGGCGCGACCTCGACGTAGCTGTGAATGTTGAACTCAGCTTGCCCATTTCCCCGCTCGGCTCGGGGACAGTTCACTTGAGATGGCCTTACCCATACAGCACAGCCTTACGGAAAATCGATGCCAGGAGCAACCCAACCTCGGAGCGACCTCGACGGCCCCCGGCCGTGCGATCACCTCTCAGGCGCCCGCTCGATCACGCCACACTCGGCCGAGTGTCTGGAGTGCCTTGATCGCGGATGCGGCTGGGTGGGGCTGTGGCTCTGCCTGTCCTGCGGCTGGGTGGCCTGCTCCGACGACTCCCCCAACCAGCACGCCAAGGCGCACTATCAAGAGACTGACCATCCCGTCGCCGTCTCGCTGGAGCATGACCCTCGCCAGCGCTGGTGCTATGTCCATCAGCGCACCGTCTGACACACTCATCCGCTGGTCAGGCGGCGGTGGTGTGGCGGTAGCGGATGACGGCGGCCGGCACGGTGACGAGCAGTAGCCCGCCGATCCATGCCAGTGCCTGCCAGAGGTGGGTGGCGGTGGGGCCGCCCAGGCAGAGGGCGCGGAGCGCGTCGACGGTGATGGTGATCGGGTTGACCCTGGCGAAGGCCTGGAGCCAGCCCGGCATGGTGGCGATGGGGACGAAAGTCGAGCTGGTGAAGATGAGCGGGATGACGGCCAGCAGGCCGGCGAGGCCGGCGGATTCGGCGTCGCGGACCAGCAGGCCGAGCAGCGCGTTGATCCAGGAGAACGTGACCCCGATGGCCAGGGCGAGCGCGATGGTGGCCGTCGCGGCGGCGGGGCCGGCGTGGAAGCGGAACCCGATGGCGGCGCCGACGCCGGTCATCAGGCCGAGCACGAACAGGTTCCGGACGGCGTCGGCGAGGGTGCGCCCGGCGAGCACGGCGGCGCGGGCCATGGGCAGGGCGCGGAAGCGGTCGATCATGCCGCTGGCCAGGTCGTCGGCGACGGCCACGCCGGTCTGGGACGCGCCAAAGGCGATCGCGAGCACGAAGATCCCTGGCAGCAGGTAGTCGACGTAGTGGGCCACGCCGGGTGGGTGGATGGCGCCGCCGAAGGCGTAGGTGAACAGCAGGACGAACATGACCGGCTGCACGGTGGCAAACGCGATCAGGGTCGGCACCCGGACCAGCCGGTGCAGGTTGCGGCCGGTGATCGTGGCGGTGTTGGCCAGCAGCCCCGCCAGGCCATCGCCGATGCGGCCGAGGGGGGCGGCGGTGGTCGTGGCGTTCACTGGGGCGTCCTGGACCGGCTGCGGGGCGTTCCGGTCAGGGTGAGGAACACGTCGTCCAGGGTGGGGCGCCGCAGTGCCAGGTCCGCGACCTCGAGGTGGTTGGCGGCCAGCCGGCCGGCCAGCTCAGGCAGGACGCTCGGCCCGTTGGACACTGGTATGACGACTCGTGCGGCTTCGGCGTCCACCAGTAGCCGGCCGGAACCCAGGCCGGCCAGCGCCGCGGCCAGCCGCGCCGGATCGCCGCCGGGAGGGAGCTGTAGTTCCAGCCGGTCGCCGCCCACGCGGGCTTTGAGCTGCGCCGGGGTTCCGGCGGCGATGACCTGGCCGTTGTCGAGTACGACGATGGTGTCGGCGAGCCGGTCGGCCTCCTCCAGGTACTGGGTGGTCAGCAGCAGGGTGGTGCCGTGGGCTGTCAGCTCGCCGAGCAGCCGCCACAGGCCGATGCGGGCGCGTGGGTCCAGCCCGGTGGTGGGCTCGTCCAGGAACAATACGGCGGGGCGGGTGACAAGGCTGGCGGCGACGTCCAGACGGCGGCGCATCCCACCCGAGTAGGTCCTCGTCGTCCTGCCGGCCGCACCGGTGAGGTCGAACCGCTCCAGCAGCTCGTCGGCACGGCGACCGGCCGCCGTGCGTGACAGGCCGGCCAGCCGGCCGATCATGCGCAGGTTCTCCCGGCCGGTCAGGTAGGCGTCGACCGCCGCGTACTGTCCCGATAGGCCGATCAGTCGGCGCACCACACGCGCCTGGCGGGCCACGTCGTACCCGGCCACGGTCGCGCGGCCGGTGTCCATGCGCAGCAGCGTGGCGAAGATCCGCACGATGGTGGTCTTGCCGGCGCCGTTGGCACCCAGCAGCCCCAGCACCGTGCCGGCCGGGACGGTCAGGTCCACCTGGTCGAGGGCCGTGATGGCGCCGAACCGCTTGCTGACGCCCTCGGCAAGGATCGCCGGCTGCTCCCCCATCCGCCGCTCCTCTATCCTTCGCACGGATATGTTGGTTTACTACCTATCACGAGATGTGTAGGATAGCAACCTATGGAGGACGCGCAAGGACTCAAGGGGCACCTGGACGTGCTGTTGTTGGCAACCCTCGAGGGCGGGCCACGCCACGGCTACGCCATCAAGGAGGCGCTGCGCGCCGGCAGCGGCGGGCGGTTCGACCTGCCCACCGGCACGATTTATCCCGCGTTGCACCGGCTGGAGCGCGCCGGGCTGATCAGCGGGTCCTGGTCGACGGTGGACGGGCGGCGCCGCCGCAGCTACCAGCTCACCGGCGCCGGCCGTCGCAAGCTGGACGGCGACCGCAGCGACTGGCACCAGTTCGCCAGCACCGTCACCGCCCTACTGGGACCCAGCCCACAGCCGGCGACCCCACGGCCGGCGACCCCATGACCGCGCTCCCACCGGACCCCATCGCCAGCCGGGCCATGGACGGCTACCTGACCGCGGTCGCCACCCGGTTGACCGGGCCGGGCCGGGTGCGCGAGGCGATCCTTGCGGAACTGCACGACGGCCTGCTGGACGCATTCGCCGCACGGCTGGTGGGCGGGGCCACGCCGGCGCAGGCAGTCGCCGCCGCCACTGCCGAGTTCGGCGAGCCGGCCGCCGTCGCCGGCGGATTTGCTTCCGAGCTGGCCGCCGCGACCGCGCGGCGGGTCGCGCTGACGCTGGCTTCGACTGGGCCGCTCATCGGCCTGCTGTGGCTCGCCGCCTACGCCGCCGGCCGGTTCGGGCCAGTGCGGGCGGCACCACCGTGGCGCTGGCCCGGGACCCTGCCCGGCGCGTGGCTGGCGTTCCCGCTGCTCTGTGGGGCGGTGGCCATCGCTGGACTGGCCGCGCTGCTGGTACTGGCCAGCACCGGGCGGCTCTCCCGCTGGCTCCCCCTCCGGCTCGGCCTGGCTCCCCTCGCCGCGGCAACCGTCGCGGCGGCCGCCATGGTCGTGGACCTCACGGTGCTCGGCCTGCTCGCCCTCCAAGCGGTCACCCGTCCTGGATCGCTGGCCTGGACGCCGGTTGCGGTGGCCGCGACGGTCAGCCTGGCGCGGCTGGTGCTGGCCGGACGGGCCACACGCCGCTGCCAGATCGCTGGAGGCACCCCCACCTGACCGCCCGACCTGGTTTGACCACGCAGGCCGTGATCGCCGGCCGTTGTCCACGACCGCTTTCATCGTTTATCGTCGATTGACGATGAAGATCGCTCGTGGGCCGTGCAGCGGCTCGTGGCTCGCGCTGGCCCTGCATTGACGTTTGTCGATCTATCTGCCATGCTGCTACATCGAAGAACGTCGATATGAGGAGCAGGAGCCTTGCCCCGCCTCCGCCTTCGCCGACCAGTGGCTCCACGATCCAGCCGCCACATCGGCCACGTCGAGTTCTGCGACCGGTGCGCCAGCGTCTGCGACCCCCGCTGCCGCGCCGCCGCGGTCCGCGACCAGACCCTGCTGCGCGTGCTCAGCGCAGGACGGCCCCTCCTATGACCACCACAGCCACAGTGCCCGAGACCGCTTCCGCGGCGGCGTGCTGCGCGCCACTGGCCGCCGCGGTCCTGTCCGACCAGGAAGCCGCCGCCACCGCGTCGCTGTTCAAGGCGCTCGCTGATCCGCACCGCGTGCGGATCGTCAACCTGCTGGCGACCAGCGCCGAGCCGGTCTGCGTCTGCGACCTGGTGGTCGTGGTCGGCCTTGCCCAGCCGACCGTCAGCCACCACCTCAAGAAGCTGGTGGCCGCTGGGCTCCTCACCCGCACCCAGCGCGGCACCTGGGCCTACTACGCCCTGGAACCTCAGGCGATGGCCCGCCTGGCCACCGTCACCGCCCCGCCCACCACCGACCAAGACAACGGAGGGACGCAATGACCACCCCTGCGCACACCCAGGCCGACCAGCTCCGCGAGCAGGTCCGCGACCGCTACGCGGCGGCCGCCCGCCAGGCCACCGCCGGCACGCAGGCCAGCGACTGCGGCTGCGGCCAGCCCGCCGGCTGCGGCTGCGCCAGCTCCTGCTGTGGCCCGGGCGACACCGCTGATGCGCCAGCGTGGGGCCCCGGACTCTACTCTCCCAGTGAGCAAGGCGAGCTGCCCGAGACAGCGCTGCTGGCCAGCCTCGGCTGCGGCAACCCCACCGCCGTCGCTGACCTGCACGAGGGTGAGACCGTGCTGGACCTCGGCTCCGGTGGCGGCATCGATGTGCTGCTCAGCGCCCGGCGGGTCGGCTCGGCCGGCAAGGCCTACGGCCTGGACATGACCGAGGAGATGCTGGCGCTGGCCCGCCGCAACGCTGCCGAGTCGGGTGTGAGCAACGTGGAGTTCCTCAAGGGCCACATCGAGCAGATCCCCCTGCCGGCCGGCACCGTCGACGTGGTGATTTCCAACTGCGTGATCAACCTGTCGGTCGACAAGCCGGCGGTGTTCGCCGAGATGGAACGGGTGCTGGTGGCCGGCGGGCGGATCGGGATCAGCGACGTGGTCGCCGAGGACCACTTGAGCCCGGCCGACCGCGCCGAGCGGGGCAGCTTCGTCGGCTGTATCGCCGGAGCGCTCTCCAGGACCGAATACCGGCAGGGCCTGGTCGCCGCCGGGTTCGAGCAGGTCCAGGTGACCTTCACCCACCAGGTCGCCGACGGCCTCCACAACGCCATCATCAAGGCCACCAAGCCAAACGGCCCCACCACCAGCACCCAACCCTCCGGCAACCTCGCCGCCGCATCCTCGCCGGCCGGCCGGACCATGCTGCCCTTGGCCGACGAGCGCACCACCGGCTGCTGCTAAGGAAGCAGACCCGCGCGCCGGTAGTCGAGGATGGCTTGTTCGACCACGCTGGTCAGGCGGATCGGGCGGCCGCGGGATGGGTCTCGTACATGCGCACGGCTACGACGGCTCCGGAGGCGGCGGTGAGCGCGGCGACCGTCCAGATCGCGGCGCCCAGGCCCGCCAGGTCGGCAACGGCGCCGGCCAGCAGCGCGCCGATGGCGAAGCCGGCGTCGCGCCACAGCCGGTAGACGCCGACGGCGGAGGCGCGCCAGTGCGGGTGGGCGACGTCGCCGATCGCGGCGAGCAGGGTGGGGTAGACCATGGCCGTGCCGATCCCCAGCAGCGCGGCGGCGCCAAGCCAGGCGGGGTAGCCGTGCAGGCTGGCGGTGGCGGCCAGCGCGACGGCTTGCAGGTACATGCCCCAGGTGATGAGTGGTTTCCGGCCCAGCCGATCCGACAGCGGGCCGGTGAGGAGCTGGCCGGCGCCCCAGACGGCGGGGTAGGTGGCGGTGCTGCCGGCGCCCGCGGGCGCCCGGACCCTCCGGGAGGCGCTGGGCCGCCTGGACGCCGCCGGCATCACGCCAGTGGACGTCGCCCTGCGCAAGCCGACGCTCGACGAGGTGTTCCTCACCCTGACCGGCCACACCAGCAGGAGCGGCAACCGCCACGATCGCGCGGACGATCGGGATCGCGACGGCGAGAACCCACGCGAAAGGGCCGCCCGATAAGCACCACCATCACCCTGACGGCTCCCGCACGTTGGCTGCGCCGCGCCGCAGGCGACATCGCGGTCATGACCCGCCGGAACCTGACCCACCAGCTTCGCCTGCCGGAGGCGCTGGTGCTGTCGAGCACGATGCCGGTGATCTTCATCCTGATGTTCACCTACGTGTTCGGCGGCGCGATCCAAGCCACCATCCCACCAGCCGCCGCCGGCAGGTACGTCAACTGGCTCATCCCCGGCCTGCTGGCCCAGTTCGCCCTGTTCGGCGGCGCGAGCACCGCATCCGGCCTCGCCGAGGACCTCGCCAACGGCGTCATCGACCGGTTCCGGTCGCTGCCCATGACCCGCACCGCGGTGCTGGCCGGGCGGACCTGCTCGGACCTGGCTCGCTCCGCCGCCACCATGGCGCTGATGCTGGCCGTCGGGTTCGGGATCGGGTTCCGCTGGCAGACCAGCGCCCTCGGCCTGCTCGGTGCGGTAGCTGTCGGCCTGGCGTTCGGCTACGCCTGGTCCTGGGTCATGGCAGTGCTCGGCCTGGTCGTTCGGACCGCCGAGGCGGTCCAGGCAGGCGTCTTCGTCGGGGTGTTCCCGCTGGCGTTCAGCAGCTCGGTGTTCGTGCCCACGCAGACGATGCCGGCCTGGCTGGAGCCGTTCGCGGCCAACCAGCCCGTCACCGTCGTCACCAACGCGCTCCGTGGGCTGATCCTCGGCCAGGGCGCGCTCCCGCCTGACCATACCGTCGGCGGCCAGGTCGCCCTGGCGCTGCTGTGGACCGCCGCGATCATCGCGGTCTTCGCCCCCCTGGCCGTCCGCATCTACAGCCGCACCGTCCGCTGACACCCGCGGCCCAGGCCACGCCACCCGATATGCTGCGTTCTCCGCTCTGTGGCTTCTCTGGAGGGAGTCGCACCTTGGTCCCTATGGTCAAACCCGTGCGGGATGTTCTCTCCCGGCTGCACCGCACGGTCCGTCCGATCCCAACCCGGCGCATGTTCGACTATGACCGCCGGCTGCTGGTGAACCCGTACCTGGCCGAGCAGGAATGGGACGTCCACGACCTTCCCGCGGCAATCGCCAGCACCGGGCTCTCGCTCGGCTACCCGGCCTGGAATCTGCTGTACTACTCGCTGCTGTGCAGCCTGCCGCCGGCCGACCCCGTGGTGGTGGAGACGGGCACCAACCAGGGCTTCTCCACCATCGTCCTGGCCCAGGCGCTCGTCGACGCCCGCGTCGAGGGGGTCGTCCGCACGGTGGACATCGACCCCCAGATGGTCACCCTGGCCAAGCGGCATGCACAGCAGGCCAAGGTCGCCGAGCGGATCCGTTTCGAGGTCGCCGACAGCAGAGACTTCCTTGCAGGGCTGCCCGGCGAGGTGGATCACGTCGACTTCGCCTTCCTCGACGGGGATCATCGCGCCGAGACCGTGATCGTGGAGTTCGAACGCCTGCGCCCGTTGGTGGTGGCGTGCGGTGGCAAGGTCTACTTCGACAACACCGCCAAGGGAGGCGTCGCCAAGGCGCTGCGCCACATCCACGCGACCTACGGCGGCAACCTCGTCGAGTTCCCCAACTGCTCGTTTGCGCCGCCAGGCAATGCGATCTGGCAACCCGATCGGCAGGTCGCGCGGCCGCGCCGCCGCTGACCGCTGCGCAGGGTCACGGCTTGCGGGCCACCACGAAGTGGGTGTAGCGGCCGGCCCGCGCGTACTCGCGGTTCGCCCGGCGGCGAAACCAGGACCTGGCAGGCATGGGTGGCCCCAAGCGCGTGCTCGCCCAGTCGGCGAGCAAGGTCCGGCCGTCCAGGTTGCCGCTGGCCGGGGCGCTGGCGAGCAACTTCTCCCCGGAGGGAAGCTGGATCGGCGGGCCGCTCACCATTGGACGGGTCCTGGGGCCATGGCTCCATCCTCGCCGGTGTGGCGCGCCCGAGCGCGACGCCGCCGGACGGCGCCGGCCATCAGCCCCGCGACCAGCAGCAGGGCGGCAAGCGAGGCGGCAAGCGAGAGGGTCGCCGCCCGTTGCGGGACGAACTCGACGGCGATGTGATGCGCGCGCGGGTCACTGACACGCCAACCGGCCGACCAGCCGTCCACAGCGACCGGCGGGCCGAGCGGCTGGCCATCCACGGTCGCCCGCCAGCGCGAATCGAAGCCCTGACCGAGCACCAGGTACCAAGCGCCGCCCTGGGACGGCTCGCTCTCCAGCGTCAGCCGGGTAGGGGTGGAGGAGGTGATCGTAAAGCGCGGCGCGGCCGATGGGTGCGCGGTCGAGCCGCCGGCGGCGGTGCCGCTGTCGGACAAGTGGACGAGATCGACCAGCCAGCCAGCGGAGGAGGAGAGCCGGTGCTCTCCCGGACCCAGGCGTAGGCGCTGGCCGCGGCAGGGCTCAAAGGGCAGCGAGGCGCCCTGCTCGAGCTGCTGAAGGGTGCCCCGGAGCGCGGCGAGCAGCGGCCTGCCATCCACCCGTGCGAGCTCGACGCAGCCCCGCAGCGGGGTTCCGCCCGCGGCCGGGTTGACATGGACGTTGCCGACGCCGATCTCGCTGATGCGGACCTGCGTGCCGAGTCCGGTGGTCTTGGCAAGAGTGAGCCGCAGCTTGCTCGCGTTGATCGGGCGAGGCAGATCGATCCTGACGCTGCCCTGCTTGAGGTGCGCGGTGAGTGGCGGGCGGCCGTCCACCGACAACTTCGCCTCGGTGACGACGTCCACCCCCTTGAGACCCTTGGGGACCTCCTGGGTCACGGTGACGTGGTCGATCCGCTGTAGCGGGAACGCCAGCTCGATCCAGTCGCCGACGCCGTGGCCAGGAACCCAGGCGGTGTCGGGCGCACCGTCGATGGCCGCGGAAGCGCGCAGCGACAGCAGGTCGAACGCTCGCGAGGAGGAGTGGGCCACGATCCCCGCGGGCTGCCCGACGAGCTGGTCGACGGCCGGCTCAGGCAGGTCAGCCGCTGCCGCGGCGTGGCCGCTGACCTGGAACGGGCGCTCGTCCGGCAGCCAGAAGCTGCGCTCCAGGGCCCGTTCCTCATCGTCATCCGGCTGGGCCGGGTTGCCAGCCTGCCTGGCCAGGACCACGTCCAGCGGGGTGGTGGCCAGCCGCTCCCGCGCGCCCGTGTCAAGCCCCGCGACGAGCTCACGGAGGCGTTGGGGCAGGCGAGCGACCTGCGTGACCGTGACGCCTGGGACGCCGATCTCCCAGAACCCCACCGGGTTCAGGCCCGGGCCGCCGCGGGTGGCGGTGATGGTGACCTGCATGGAGCCGGTCCAGGTCTTGGGAATGGGAATGTCCACCACCGGCTGGGGCGGCACCGGCACCTCAACCGAACCGGCATCGAACCGTACCCGCACCTTGGCGACCTGCACAGGACCGCCCAGCACCGGCCGCAGGACCAGGTGGGAGACCTCCATGGGCCGGTCGAGCCGCAGGCTGACCGACTGGCCGACGGCGCCCCCGAAGCCGCCGGTCAGCCAGGCGGTGCGCGGGTCGCCGTCGAAGGCGAACTCCGGCTTGCCGTAGGGCGCCAGCCCGAACGGCGTGCCGTAGCTGGTCGCGCTGATCGAGCGCGCACCGCTCAGGGTGGCCACGGTCTGGGCCGCGGGGTCGCCGAACAGCGACAGCGACGGGCTGATCGCCGGGTCGAGCGGGACGTCGGCGGGCAGTGTCTCGCTCCAGCTCTGGTCGGTGCGGTGCGGCTCCCAGACGCGGCGGCGGTTGCTGTCGGTGAGCACGATCCGGGCCCCGTCGTCCATGGCGAGAGCGAGCTGCTCAGGGGTGGTCGAGCCGAGCAGCCGCAACGCCGGTTGCCCCCGGAGCAGACCAGATTGGTGCAGCGAGGGCAGCGCGAGGTTGTCGCCATCCACCAGCAGACCGCCAGCCGCCGGCTCGGTCCGCACGATCGGCTGGGGGTCGGCCACCGCGTAACGCCGCAGCGGTTGCAGGTCGCCGCCACCGATGCCAGCCGCGACGGTGTTCTCGCCAGGGCGACCGTAGCTCGCCACCAGCCTCAGACCGGGGTCCTGCGCCAGCGCCTGAACGACCGTCTCCGGCTTGGGCCCGCCGTTTCGCTCCCAGGCCACGTCGTTGCGCAACAGCACCTCGTCGGCGCCCAGGTAGCGGGCCATGGTCGAGATCATGTCGCCGGATGCCATGCCACTGGCCAGCGGCACGTCCAGCGCCGCCAGGAAGTTGGCCTGCAGATCAGAGCCGTTGGGCACGGTGAAGCGAGTCGCCCACGGACGGGTGAGCAGCGATGCGCCGACGTCGTCGGGACCGTGCCAGCCCCAGCGGTAGTCGGCCTGGACCTCGCCGGGCACGAACAGGACCCGCGACGAACTCCGGCTCGCGTTGAGGTCGGCGGCCGCCTGCCGCCAGTAGGCGGGGATCTGGAAGCGCAGCAGGGCGGACCCGCCGGTCCAAGCCGGCAGCGTGCCGGCCACCAGCACAAGCACCGCGAGCACAGCGGCGAGCCCTCGCCAGGCCATGCGGGCCCGGCGGCCGGCCAGCCAGGCGGCGGCCTCGGCCACCCCCAGGGCGACCAGCAAGCTCAGCCCAAGCGCGGCCAGGGCCCCGACCTTGTTGGTGGTCCGGAAGGCGATCGCGCCCGGCACACGCTGGAACACGTGCTCGAGCAGCCGCCCGAACGGCGACGGCCCGCTGGTGGGAAACAATCCGACCATGACCGGGATCGCCAGAGCGAGCAGGATCGCGGCCAGCGCCCGCGCCTTCGCGCGAGAGGCGAGCGCCCCGGCGGCCGCCGCGACCGGAAACAGAAACGACCCGAGCACGACCAGCGGGCTGGTCAGGAAGACGGCGAAGTTCGGCAGGAACAGCCGGTCGCCCTGCCTGCCGTACAAGGTCCACAGCCCCAGCAGCCGAAGGGTCTCGGCGTACGAGGAGGCGACGGCCACATCCCGCGGCCGCTCGGTGGCGAACGCGATCGCCTGACCAGTGTCCCTGGCAGCCAGCACCGGCACGATCCAGTAGAGCGAGACCAGCAACGCCAGACCCAGGCACCGACCCGCCACCCTGAGCAGGTCCGGCGTTCTCACGCGCCGGACCAACCGCTCCCACACCAGGTAGCAGGGAACCGCCAGCAGCATGAACAGCGAAACCACCCCGGCATTGGCGGCACCGGCAGCGAAGAACCCGAGCGCGAACGCGGCCGGCCACAGCCAGGAGCGCGGCTCGCGCAACGCCCGGCCCAGCGCCAGCAACAGCCACGGCAGCAGCGCGTATGGGAGCAGGACCGGTGTGGTCGCCCCGGCCACCACCACATACGGGTTGGCCGCGTAGACCAGCCCGGCGGCAACCCGCCCAGCCGCCGTGTGCCGCGGACCGGTCGCCTCGTTCCGCACCGCGATCCAGTGGTACAGCAGCACCGCCCCCGCGCCGGCAACTACCAGCAGCAGCGCCCGCCACACCCGCTCCGCCAGCCACGGACTCGCGCCCAGCGCGCGGATGGCCACCAGCACCAGGGCCATCGGAGCGGTGCCGGTGTCGAAATTCGGCTGACCAAGACTCGGGTCAGACCTCCACACCGACAGCGCGGCGCGCAGCGCCCGCCCAGGCGCCTGATACAACTCCGGCCGAGTATCCGGCGTGAACCAGCCCCAATCGGCGACCACCACCGGGACCACCACGGCAAGGCCCACAACCAGATAGGCGAGCAGCTCGCCACGGCCCGCCACGAGCCGCCGCAGCTCGCCACGCGCCCGCCCCACCACAACAGGCACCGGTGTGCGCAGCCTGACAAGATCCCGGCCGTCGCTCATCGCGCGGGAGTCTCACTCGTGGCCCAGCCCCCCAGCATCCAGCCGGCGGCCAGCGGGGCCGCGGTCACACCCAACGCCAGGCCAACAACGGCGACGCCCATCAGCAACCCAGCGCCCAGCAGCGGCGGCACGCGCCCCGCCGGCTGCGGCGACGCCATCTCCGGCCCTTGGCGCCCGACACAACTCATCGCGGTAGCGTCCCGTTCGGTCGCAGGAATGGCCTGGATGCTTCCGTGCGCTTCCAGGCGAGGGTCGCAAGCTTACAACTTGGACCTACCTCCGGTAACACCCCCATCGTTGCGTCTTGCGGCAGCCCAGCGCCCGCTCAACCGCAACGCGGCGGTAGCGGCGCCAGTCGTGGCCGAGGATCTCAGTCTCGACGCCTACCAGGCGGTTCGGTGATCGGACCGGGGAACACGCGGCTTGCCCGAAGGGGCCGATGTCAGGCGCCGGCCTTGACCCGACCAACGCAAGCGGCTATCTACGGGACAGTGGACGTGATACGGCGGTCTCGCGGGCCAGCGGCCCCGGGTCGAGGCGTACAGCGGTCGGTACAGCCGGCCAGGTCTGCCACGCCCGCGGCACGGCTGCTGCGGCTCCAGGCCAGCGCGGGCAACCGGGCCGTCACGGGGCTCCTCCGGGTCCAGCGAGACTCCGACCCGGTGCAGGCGCCCGAGCCGACCATCGCCGAGCGGATCACCGAGGCCCGGGGGCAGGTGACCAAGGGCGAGATCGACGCGCCCGCCTTCGAGCATTACCGCACCTCGACCGCCGGTACGGTCGCGGAGGTCGCCGGGCTGCTCTGGCAGAACGAGCTGTATCTCGTGGACGTGGACCCCACCGGGGCGGGAATCGACAAGAAGGCCGACAAGAAGCTGGTGACGGACTTCAAGGCCCTCCTGCAGGCCCGGGTCGCCAGGGCGCTGACGGCCAAGTTCGGCGACCTGATCAAGCAGGTCAGTACGTCCGGCACGAAGATCGGGGATCAGGTCGAGGCGATCCTGAAGGAATCACCGATGTGGGCGGAGGGCACGGTAACCGACCGACTGTTCGTCGAGTGGGTCGGCCCGGTACCGGTCAGCGGTCGCTCGCCGCAGGGCACGTCGGACCTCTGGGCAGCCCTGCGGAGGGCAAGCGAGAGCAGCGTCGCGAGCAAACGCGCAGACCACCTGTCCAAGACCGCGGTCAAGGCACTGGACGCGGCCGAGGTCAGCGCCGTGAAGACCCTGCTGAACCCAAGCACCGACTGGGTCGTGACAGCGGAGGACACCGCGAACCTGACCGACAGGGCCGCGGCCGCCCTGGGCCGCCCCCCCAACCGCGCCGGCGGGGCATGGAAGGAACTGCGGGACAGGATGAGCACGCTGATCCTCGCGGCCGAGTCGGACATCATCAACGCGACCATCCCCCAATCAAAGAGGAATCCTCTGGTGCCGGCGTCCTGGGCGACCTTCCGGAACCGGTACGTCGCGACTCTCACCAAGCCCATGTGGACCTTCTACCGGGACAACATCGTCGACACTGAGATCCTCGGCGAAAAGGTGAAGGCGTCGACGGACTCCAGCGGGGTGCACAAGGATGTCGCGGCGGTGCTGCCGCTTGTGGAGCAGTCCGCGATGCGCCTGGGCGGCTTCGCCAGCAGGGCGGACCTGGTCAAGGCCAACCAGCGGCCGGGCAGCGAGTTCCGGTTCGAGGCGATGAGCCACCCCGGCTGGATGGGAAGGGCCCGGCACCTGAGCTTCCACGGCACCGGGCGGGCCATGGACTTCCGCGCCGGGACCAACCCGGACTTCGGCGGCCCGACCCACCAGCTCGTCAGCATCCTTGGTGGCGGCGAGCTGTCCGAACTGTCGGCCGGCTCGACGCAGCAGCGGCGGGACCTGCAGAAGGTGGCGACGCACAACGCCGACGTGGTCGGGCTGCGCGCCGATCTGCGGGAGCGGCTGGCCGCCGCAACGGACGAGCAGGAGAAGGCTCGGCTGCAGAGCGACATCGACCGGATCGACGCGCATCTGCGGGACTCTGTGCAAACCGACGCGACGACCGTCAAGGTGCGGGACCGCGCGACCGAGACGCACCAGAAGGTGAAGTCGATCGAGTCGAAGTTCCTGGAGACCTGGGCGACGATCACCCTTATGCGGGCCCTGATGCGGAACTTCCCGCTCGGCGGGGACCTGGCCGCGTCCCTGATCGGCGAAACGGTGGACTCGGCCGCCGAGGCCGCCAAGCAGGCCCTGGACGCCGCGGTGAAGGCGAAGTCGCCAGATGTCGGCACGATCCGGGACCGGATTCGCCGGATCGAGGAGGTACGCACGCTGCTCAACAACCCGGCCGCGTCCATCAGTGCGACCAACCAGAAACAGATGCTCGACAAGGTCGACCAGCTCTCCAAATCTGGTCTCACCGACATGCCGGCCTGGATGGTGCAGGCCTTCGCGGAGCGGGGATGGCAGTGGGGGATGTGGGGCGGCTTCGCCGACGCTATGCACTTCGACTACATGGGGCCGGTCGCGGATGTGCGGGGCGACGCACAGTACCTCTGACCCGCGGCAGCGGTAGAGTCCGTTTCGCTCCTTTGGGCGTGGCGCTGATGATGCCGAACGTGGCTGCCAGTTCCGGATGGTCCCGCCATCCATAGCGCTCCCGGGACGGACGGCGGCCACACTGACCAGCGACCCACGAGGCTCGTGACCGGAAACCGGGGGCCTACATGCGCCGACGACCATGGCAGTGAGCCCGGCCGCCCGACCTGCCCGCCGGGGCTGGTGGCCGGGCGGAGCGGCGTGGGCGCTGTGGACGCTGGCCATGCTCGGCGTGGCAACGATCCCCTGGTTCGACCACCTGCTGCGCCAGGCGCACCGGCCCGAGCTTACCCAGCTCCACCCCAGCACCATCCCCTCGGTGCTCGCCGCGCTGGTCGCGGTGACGGTCGGGGCGGTGCTGGCCGGCGCCGGCCACACCATCCGGTGGGCTGGCTGCTGCTGGCGCTGGGACTGTCGGTGACGGCATCCGGGGTGGCCGACGGCTACGCGCGCTACGGGCTGGTGGCCCGGCCCGGAGCGCTCCCCGCACACTGGGTGGCCGTGTACAGCCCCGCGACCCTCTACCTGGGGTTCGTCTGCGTCGGCTTGGTGCTGCTCCTCACCCCCAGCGGGTCGCTGCCCTCGCCCGGTTGGCGATGGTGGGCGCGGCTGGCGGCGGCCGGACCGGTCGTCTTCCTGCTGGCGCTGGCGGTCGGACCCGGTCTGGTGATCGCGCCCTACCAGTCGGTCATCGACCCGGTCACCGTCCCCACCCTCGCCGGCACGGTGAGGGCCGGTTCGCTCCCTTTGAGTGCTGGGATTCTGGCCGGATCGGTTGCTGGTCCACCCGCGCTGGCGTTGCCTCCCCAACGACCTATCGCGGCCGACGCCCTCGACGAGCCGGGCTGGACCAGACGCCGTCGGCGATGAGCTGGTCGGCCTCTTCCGGGCCCCAGGTGCCCGGGTCGTACTCGTAGACCGGGGCGGCGTCACCCAGGATCGGTTCCACGACCTGCCACTCGGCCTCGACGGTGTCCTCGCGGGCGAACAGCTCGCCGTCGCCCTCCAGGGCGTCGCCGAGCAGCCGCTCGTAGGCTGGCCGGTCCTCCCCCGACTGGTCGGTAGCGACCAGCTCGACGTCCTCCCCCACCAGCCGCTCCCCAGCGACCTTGATCCGTACACCGAGTGCGATCCTCATGTCGGGGCTGAGCCGCAGGCGCAGGTGGTTGGAGCGGCTTCCGACCAGCTCCCCGAAGACCTCCAATGGCGGCCGACGGAACTCCACCAAGACCTCGGTGGCGGTGAGCGGCAGGCGCTTGCCGGCGCGGACGTAGAATGGCACCCCAGCCCAGCGCCAGGTGTCGATCTCGAGCTTGACCGCGGCGTAGGTTTCCACGGTCGAGTCAGGCGCGACACCGTCCTCATCCCGGTAGCCACGGAACTGACCCCGGATCACGCTGGCCGGGTCCAGCGGCCGGATGGCTCGCAGCAGGCGCGTGCGCTCGTCGCGGACGGCGTCCAGACCATGCCCAGCCGGGGGGTCCATAGCGAGCAGGGCCAGGATCTGGAGCAGGTGGTTCTGGAGCACGTCGCGGATCGCGCCTGCCTCCTCGTAGAAGGCGCCGCGGCCCTGCACGCCGAAGTCCTCGGCCATGGTGATCTGCACCGCGTGCACGTAGCTGGCGTTCCACAGCGGCTCCAGCAGCGCGTTGGCGAACCGCAGGTACAAGAGGTTCTGCACCGGCTCCTTGCCGAGGAAGTGGTCCATCCGGAACACGTGGGACTCCGGCAGGTACCTTCGGAGCACGCGGTTCAGCTCCCTTGCCGAAGCCAGGTCGCGCCCGAACGGTTTCTCCACGACCACGCGGGCGCCGCGAGCGCTTCCCGATGCGGCCAATCCCTTGGTGACGTTCGCGAACATCCCTGGCGGGATCGCCAGGTAGTGCAGCGGCCGTTTGGCATCACCGAGTGCCTGCCGCAGCCTGGTGAAGGTGGCTGAGTCGCGGTAGTCGCCGTCGATGTAGCGGAGCAGCGACGACAGCCTGCCGAAGGCGTCGGGATTGACGCCGCCATGCTGCTCCAGGCTGTCACGGGCGCGTGCCCGTAGCCGCTCCAGGTCCCAGCCCGACCTGGCCACGCCAATGACCGGGACGTCGAGCTGGCGCTGCTCGACCAGACCCTGCAGCGCCGGGAAGACCTCCTTGTAGGCCAGATCGCCGGTCGCCCCGAAGAACACCAGCGCATCGGATCGCTGCTCGTCGGCGATCCTCCTCGGCGTTGTGGTCACCACTTGCCTCCTGAGCGCGTGGCCGGGTCTCGCCTGATGCGGGGTGATCGCCGGGGAGCCGACCACCGGGAGGTGCCATGCCAGAGCCCCAGCATCACCGACCGCCGACCAGCCAACGGTCACCGTGGTAGGAGCGCTGCACGCGCTGCCGCCGCGGTGATACTCGGTCGTTGTCCACCACGTAGGCGACGCGGTCCACCAACAGCATCAGGGGCGAGCACCGCGGCTACGGCGGACCATCACGAGGAGGTGCTCGTCGACCCAGGAGACCTCGGGGCCGGGCAGACGGGCGAGGAACGTGGCGATGGCCGAGGACAGCTCGTCGGGTGCGTAGAGGGAGAACGTCGAGTAGTGGCACCCCTCGGCCTGCGCCAGAAGCCGCTCACGTGTGCTTGAACGCAAGTGGCGGAAGGTGCGCGTGCCGGCAAGGTGAAGCCCTCTGGTCTGGCGGACGGCCGCCCGCAGCGCCCGCTCGCCGTGCAGCCGCTGCTCGTGCTCGACGAAGCCGGGGAAGTAGCGGCCCCAGATCGTCCGCGCGTTCTGCTCCGGGGTGCGGGTATAGATGAAGAGCTGACCGTCCGGCTGCAGGACCCGGGCGGCCTCAGACAGGAAGCGGCGCAGGTCGAAGTGGTGCACCGAGTTGAACGAAGTCACCAGGTCGAGGCTGCCGGTCCGGATCGGCAACACCTCGGCGCCAGACAGAAGTGGCGCCACCCACGAGCGGCCGTGATTACCGGCCTGGAGCTCGGCGAGCATCGCGGCCGAGAGGTCAACGGCGATCAGGAGCGAGCCCTCGGGCAGGAGGGCACGCAGCAGCTTTGAGTAGCGCCCAGTACCGCAGCCGACGTCGACGCCGGTAATCGGCCGCTCGGGCAGGCGCTGGCGGAGCCACTCCACTGGCGCATGGTCGGTCGTGCGCAGCGACTCGTAGACCGAGGCAACCTGCGTGAAGTGGTCGTTGGTGGTCACGGCCTGGCACCTCCTCGTGGCAGCCCAAGGGCTCAGCTCCGTTTGCTCACCACTATCATGCGCTGGCCATGCTCGGTTCACACAACGTTCATGCCGAAGCGTTGCCGCGGTCAGGCGGAGAAGTGCCGGGACCCGAGGTGCCAAGCACGAATGCCGTTGTCGTCAACCGACTTCATCGCTGGGCAAGTAGACTCAGCATGGCGCTCAGGTTCGATCCACAAGGGGATGGGGTGTGATCGTAGGGGAACAGCCCCCGGCCGATGGTCCGGTGGAGCGACCTGCCACCGACTGGATGTGGGAACTCGCCGTCCACTACGAGCGCATGCGCCGGGCCTATCCCGACGACGAGCTCTGCATCGTATTCGACATCGACGGGACCATCCTGGATTTGCGGTACCTGGTGTTGCACGCCCTGTTGGCCTACGACCGGGCGCACGACACCGAGTACTTCCAGGGACTCCGCGCCACCGACGTCAGGGTCCACGAGGACCGCATCGACGAGTTCCTGGCGGACCTGGCCCTTCCCGCTCCCGTCCGCGCCGACGTCCTGACCTGGTACACCGAGCACCTGTGGAGCCCTGAGGCGACGCTGGCGGCCAACCGGCCCTACAAGGGAGTCCTGGGCGTGATCCGGTGGTTCCAGCTCCAGCCGGCGACCAGCGTGGCGCTCAACACCGGACGGCCCGAGGAGATCCGCGACCTCACGCTGCGGGGGTTGAATGCTCTGGGGAAGGCCTACCGGGTGACGTTCCGCTCGGATCTGCTCTGCATGAACCCCCACGGCTGGGGGCAGCGCGTTGCCGACTCCAAGGTGGCCAACATCCGCCTGCTCCAGGAGCGGGGGCTACGGGTGGCGGCGGTGGTGGACAACGAGCCGGCCGCCATCCAGGCCATGGCCGCGGCCGACCAGACCCACGAGATCCTGTTCCTGCATGCCGACACCATTTTCGAGTCCCAGCGGGTCGTCACGCCGCGCACGGTCCGGGGCACCACCTATGGGCTGGCTGAGCTGATTCCCGAGGAGGAGCTGCGTCGGCGGGTGCAGTTCGTCTGGCACGGCGTGAACGACGAGGCCAATCTCCGGCAGTTCCTGGCCTCCGGCGTCCACTGGGCGGAGTGCGACGTCCGCAGGGATCCGCTGGACCGGTTGGTGCTGCGGCATGACTCCTTCGAGGAGACCCCCTGGCATCGCGCCGAGCACCCGTTCCGGCTGGAAGTCTGCCTGGAGGCGCTCCGCAAGCAGCAACGCTCGGTCAAGCTCGACCTGAAAGAGGGCGGCGAGGTCATCGATCGGGTGCTTGGCATCGTCGCCGCCATGGGCTTCGACGAGGGCTCATTGTGGTTCAACGGGTCCATCGAAGTCCTCCGCGAGCCGGGGATCCGTCGCCTGGCCGAGGCCTACCCGCAAGCGACCATCTCAGTCCCCGTCGATTTCCTTGGTCCCCTGCTCCTCGCGGCCCCCGCCCTGGCCAAAGAGGTCGTGGCCACGCTGCATTCGTGGGGGGTGAACCGCTGGTCGCTGGACTGGCGGACGCCAGGGATCAGGGAACTGATGGACCGCCTCGAGGAAGGGGGGTGGGAGGTCAACGTCTACGGCGTCCCCGACCTCGAGGCGTTCCTGGAGGCTTCGCTGCTCCTGCCCAGGTCGGTGACAGCCGACTTCAACTTCCCCGACTGGCACTATTTCGGGCGAGGGGCGGGACAGCACCGCGCCTACTACCGCTACGAGCTCGCGGCAGGCGCCGCTTTGGAAAGGCCGGCGGAGTGAAGGCACTCTGTAGCTGGTCACCCAGGCCACGACGGCCGGCCGCGTGTCGACGACGGTCCGCCGCCGGGAGGCCCGGTGGAGGCCACGCCCTTTACGCGTTCGTCGCGACACGCCGGGTGCGCTTCAGCTCCTGGCGCAGGGCGGCATTGTCGCGTTCGAGCTCGGCGATCTTGCCCTCGAGGTCGCGTCGTTCCGCCCGCAGTTGCCGACGCTTGGCGCGCCGTGCTCTCGACCAGCTCCAGGCAAGCCCTGGCAGCAGCGCAAGCAGCAGGCCGAGCCCGGCGGCGACCACCAGTAGCTGACCCTGGGTGAAGCCGGTGACCGAGTGGTCGAAGACAGAAACTGAGCTGGCGCTGGTGTTGCCGAGCACGGCGTCGCCGAGCAACACGGCGTCGGCCACCGCGAGCACCAGGAAAAGTGCGGCCATCTTGCCTCCAGCTACGTTTGGAGTGGCTCGTGGTCGAGCCGCCCGCATTCCTGCGGGCGTGAGCCTTACCCAAATCGTTCGCTTCCCCGCACAAGCGGGCACCCAAACGGGGCAAGCGGTCGGAACCATCCGCCATGACGTCCCAGTGACGGTGCGTTGCGACACTGTAGATATGAGAGCGTCCGAGTCGGAGGAGCGCGCGGGAATGCTCGTCCTGCGCGCGTGGGTGGAAGACCACGACGAGCACCCGCTGCGGGTGCGGATCACGCGCACGGTCCAGGGCCGCATGACCGAGCCGGTCACCAGCGCTTCGGTGACGATCGAAGGCATCTGCACCGTGGTTCGAGCCTGGCTCGAAGACCTCTTGGACGACCGGGAACAGCGTCCACCACTGGGCCCCTTCTGAGCGCACCAGTTCTCTGGACCGTGACGTTTGCGTGACGCTCTCCCGTGTAAACACAATCATCGGGTATATGTGGATCGACCGAGACGACGCCGGGGCCCGGGCGGCCCCTCGGCTTGGCATGGGGACCGGAGAGCAGGGGGAGACGCCACCTCCGGTGCGGCCGCAGCGGGCGCTCGAGCGCAAGGTCATCGTCTACCAACGGCATGGGGGGAGTGCCGATGACCGCTCTCACTCCTCGGCTCCACCTGCACCTTCTAGGCGGCTTCGAGCTGCGCCTGGGAGACGAAGTGGTTACGATCACGATCGGACCGCAGCGCCTGGCCGCCTTCCTGGCCCTTCACGAAGGGCGCCTGCCGCGCACCCACGTCGCCGGCGTGCTCTGGCCAGAAGTGCCAACAAGGCGTGCGAACGCCAACCTGCGCGCCGCTCTCTGGCGGCTACCACCGACCTGCCGACGACTCATCCACGTGTCGGCGCACCATCTCCAGCTGGCCGCCGGCGCCGTCGTGGACCTTCATGCCACGGTGGCGCTCGCGCGCAGGCTCCTCGACCGCTCGGAACGGTGCCAGAACGACGATCTCGGCGGAACCGCGCGCGAGGATCTCTCACGCGACCTGCTGCCCACCTGGTACGACGACGACTGGGTGCTTGCAGAGCGTGAGCAATTCCATCACCTGCGACTCCACGCCCTCGAGGCGCTCTGCGACCGACTGACCACGGCCGGGCGCTATGGTGAGGCCGTCGACGCCGGCTTGGCGGCGGTGCTCGCCGAGCCCCTGCGCGAAAGTGCCCACCGGGTACTCATCAAGGCCCACATCGCCGAGGGAAACTACGGTGAGGCGAGCCGCCAGTACCAGGTGTGCCGCCATGTGCTGCTCGACGAGCTCGGGGTCGAACCATCCGCCCGCGTCCGCGACCTGCTGCTCCACGAGGTGGGAGTCCTGGCCGCTATCACGCCGAAGTGACCCTGGCGTGACGTGCCGTGCTCCAGGATCAGACCCCACCAAAGGAGGTGGTCGGGTGGCGACTACGCGTTCTCCCCCCGCAGGCAACGACCGGGAGGACACCGGAACGCAACAGCTCCAGCCCACGTCCTGAAAGGGCCGCATCATGCCCGTACCAAGCTCCAGCGACATCCAGTTCGTGCCAACCGGTCAGGCCAAATTCTCGGTCGACTCGGTCACCGACCCGGGAGGCGCGCCGACCGAAGTCCTCGACGTCGACCTCGGCTTCGTGGTCAGTGGGACGGTCAAACTTCCCAACTGGCTGAACGGCAAAGGCCAGGTCTGCATCTACGCCGACGAGCTCGGCGGCCCCATCGACAAGAGGATCGGCTGCACCGACTTCGACATCACCGCGACCCCCGGCGAACCAAATCCCAAGACCTACAACTGGACGATCACGTTCCCGGGAAACCCTCCGGTGCTTCCCGATCCCGCGACCGGCTCGCAGCTCTACCGCCTGGCCGCTGTCTTCCTGTTCGGCGACCAGTCGACCGACATCGCGGCGTTCGTCGAGATGGGTATGTACCTGATCAACTGACCTTCTGGCGCCGGCGCCCCGGGCCGCTTCCGGGGCGCCGGCGTGTCACCGATCCGTGCACCCCGGTGCGCCGCTGTTCCAGTCGATTCCGTTCTCAGCCAGCCACCGTGCCTGGCCATCGGGGAGAGCCGTGAAATTGGGCGGGCGTACCTCCACCGCCCCGACACCCACGGGACCCTTCGCACCGGCATGCCGGGCCCGCTCATCGCCGCGGTCAAGGACCAGCTTCTGGAACGCCGGCCGCCACCGCACGAGCAGACGCCGACCGCAACGGGGGCAGAACCATTCCTCCGCACCCGACTCCGAAGAGCCCGTCAGCTCCATTTCATGTTCATGCTGCGTCGCTGCTGACATCGCTCCTCCTCCGGGGCCGGGAACCAAGGACCATCTCCCCAGACACCACTCAAACAGGCGTTCGGACATGGTAAACCGGTTGCGCAAGTAGGTGCTCGGGTGGCGAGGCGGGACCCGCAGCCCCAAGGCTCGGCAGCAACCGGGATCACGGGGTGGACGAGCAGCTGGCCGCGCGGCTGGTCGCCCAGGCCCGCTCCCGGGGGATCAGCCTGGTCGGCCCGAACGGGCTGCTGCAGCAGCTCACCAAGCTGGTCCTGGAGGGCGCCCTGGAGGGCGAGCTCACCGACCACCTCGGCTACCCACACGGCGACCCTGCCGGCCGCAACGGCGCCAACTCCCGCAACGGCACTCGGCCCAAGACGGTGCTGGCGATCCAGGTGAAGATCCGCGACGGCAGCGTGGCCAACCGGCCCATCTACGTCGCCTTGGGCGTGAGCGTGGACGGGGAGCGCGACATCCTGGGACTGTGGGCCGGCGACGGCGGCGAGGGCGCCAAGTACTGGCTGCACGTCCTCACCGAGATCAAGAACCGCGGCGTGGCCGATGTGTGCATCGTGGTCTGCGACGGCCTGACCGGCCTGCCAGACGCCATCAGCGCGGTGTGGCCGCAGGCGATCCCCAGACGTGCGTGGTGCACCTGCTGCGCAACAGCTTCCGCTACGCCAGCCGAAAGGACTGGGCCACCATCGCCCGGGATCTGCGGCCCATCTACACCGCCCCCACCGAGGCGGCCGCGCTGGAGGCGCTGGCGAGCTTCGCGGCGGCCTGGGAGGCCCGCTACCCGGCCATCATCCGGCTGTGGGAGCACGCCTGGGCCGAGTTCGTCCCCTTCCTGACCTTCGATGCCGAGATCCGCACCATCATCTGCACCACCAACGCGATCGAGAGCCTCAACGCGCGGTTCCGCCGCTCGGTCAAGGCGCGCGGGCACTTCCCCAACGAGCAGGCCGCGCTCAAGCACCTGTATTTGACCGTCGTCAGCCTGGACCCCACCGGCCGCGGCCGCCGACGCTGGACCAACCGCTGGAAGGCCGCGCTGAACGCCTTCGACATCACCTTCGACGGCCGCGTCAGCGCCGGCAGGAAGTAGCCCTATCCACACCAGTTACACCGTTCGCTTGACAGACCCGGCGAGGCGCGAGGCCATAGGGCTTCCCAGGGCGGTGCGGCCACCGGGATCACTGCCAGGTCCGCGTGGCGGGCGATTCCGGAGGTCGGGGCCTGGGTAGACAGGCTCGAAGATCTCCGGAGGAACGAACGCATGGCGGGTCCTGACCTGACGACCGACACGGTTCTGGGCGGCTACCGGATCCTGGAGCCGATCGGCCGCGGCGGGATGGGCGTGGTCTACCGCGCGGAGGAGCCCGCACTCGGCCGGTTGGTCGCGCTCAAGGTGCTGGCGCCGGCACTGGCCGCCCATGACGAGTTCCGGCGCCGCTTCCTGCGCGAGATGCGGCTCGCCGCCTCGATCGAGCACCCGAACATCCTGCCGATCTACCGCGCCGGCGAGGACCAGGACCTCCTCTACCTGGCGATGCGCTACGTGGACGCCCGTGATCTCCGCGAAGTCCTGCGGCGCGGCGGGCCGCTGCAGGTGGGACGCGCCCTGTGGATCGTCGAGCAGGTCGCCCAGGCGCTGGACGCCGCCCACCAGCGCGGTCTGGTCCACCGCGACGTCAAGCCGGCAAACATCCTGCTCACCGCGCCGGCCGCCGACGGACGCGAGCACGTGTACCTGGTCGATTTCGGGGTGGCGCGGCCGATCGCCGGTGACGGCTCCATCACCAGCGCCGGCATGATCCTGGGCACCCCCTCCTACGCCGCGCCCGAGCAGCTCACCGGCGGCCCGGTTGACGCCCGTACCGACGTGTACGCGCTGGGGTGCGTGTTGTACGAGTGCCTGAGCGGTCGGCCGCCGTTCACGGCAGATACCGACCAGGCGCTGATCGTCGCACACCTCCAGGCCGCGCCACCGTCGGTACGCTCAGGACGACCCGACCTTCCGCCCGCCCTGGACGGCGTCCTGGCCCGCGCGTTGGCGAAGGCCGGCCAGCAGCGGTACCGCTCCTGCGGCGAGTTCACCGCCGCCGTTCGTCGCGCCGTCCAGGGCGGCACGCCGGCCATGCCGTTCGGCGTCAGGCCTACGGCGCCCGGCTCCAGATCCCCCGCCGCGCCGTTCCCGCCTCGGCCCGCCGCCCCTGGCAGGTTCCAACCCCTCTCCGGTCCGGCGGAGCGGGTCCGGCGGGTGCTGTGGCTCATGGTCGCGCTCGCGATCGTGGGGACCGCGGCCAACCTGAACGACACCGCCGCGTTCCGCCGCCTCAGCGGGGAGCCTCCCGGTCCGGGCTCGCCCGGCCCGCTCGCCGATGGCGTGTTCGCCGCCGAGGGGATCGTGCTCCTGGTCACCGCGCTGCTGTTCCTGCTGTGGTTTCGCCGCGCTTACCACAACCTCGCGCCACTGGGGGCCCGTGGCCTGCGATTTGCAGGCGGCTGGGCGATCGGGGCCTGGTTCGTCCCGCTGCTGGGCCTGGTCCGTCCCAAGCAGGTGCTCAACGATATCTGGCGGGCGAGCGACCCGGAGCTGCCAGTCGACGACGACGGGTCGTGGCGGCGAAAGCCGGTGCCCAGCGTGCTCACCTGGTGGTGGCTGGCGTTCCTCGCTTCGATGATCGCGCGGGCCATCACCACTGAGTCGGTGCACGCGCTGGCGGTGCTGATGACCTTCGGGCTCGCGAGCCGGGCGCTCGACCAGGTCCAGCCAACCTCCGGCGTCCAGAGCCTGGCAGATCTGCTCAGCGTCGTCGCCGGTCTGCTGGCGCTGCGAGTCGTGCGCATCATCACCGCCCGCCAGGAGGCACGCGCGGCCCGGGTCGCCACTTCACCCCCTCACACACCCTGATCGGGAGGGGTGCCCTCGAGGTCGGAGTCCTCGCGGTAGGCGGCGGCGCCGTCCAGGGCGTGGTCGACGACCTCGGTCTGCGGAGTGAACTCCGGGTCGAGCCGGACGAGGTCCCACTCGTTGATCCAGGCCCGCACGTACTGCCGCATCCTGGTGGTGCCGAGCCGCTCCAGGCCGGCCACGTCAGGCGGGTCCCAGCCGAACGCCTCGCCGTGCAGCTCCTTGAGCCGCGCGTAGGCACGGTCGAGCTCGGCGTCGTCGGGCGGCGCCAGCAGCATCATGTCCTGGTCGATCGCCCGCATGCCAACCTCTGCCAGGCCGGCGAGCTCGTCGTACTCCAGGGTCTGCTTGGAGCGTAGCTTGGGCGGCACCAGCTCCCGGTCGTTCTTCCCGGACAGCACTGCCGCCTCGAAGTCGTCGGTCATCGCCAGGACCGCGACCAGCGGCAGCCCAGGATCGTCGTGCGCACCTCGCACCCAGCGGCCGAGCTCCGCGTAGGACCGGCCGCGCTGCAGGACGGAGTACCGCCCGATCAGCTCGACCTCGTCGAACAGCACCAGCCAGCCCGCATACCCCGCTGCGACCATCAGCCGGGTCGCGAACCGGAACCGCTGGCGTGCCAGCTCGCGGGCGGGCACCGCCGGCAGCGGGTAGCGGGCCTCGCCGGTATCCCGCAGGCGGCGGCGCACCTCTGCCACCTTGATGGGGTCGCCTGACCAGAAGCGCACGATCGCGTCCGCGAGCTCGCCATCGGTGGCGCCGAGCCGGTCGAACAGCAGGAGCGTCGCCGCGAACCGCTCGTTGAGACCGGCGCCGTGGGAGCTCACCCAGCGCCACAGCTCGGCGTGGGCTGGCGTGCCGGGGTCCAGGCTCGCCGCCGCCTCGACCAGGGCCGGCCCGTGCCCACCCGGGACCACGGCGCTGGCCGCCGCAGCCCGGAACACCTTGACCGGGTCGTAGAGCGGCGTTTCCTTGCTCACCACCACCCTGCCGACCACGAACCCAGCGTCCAGCGCGAGCTGCGCCAAATGCTCCAGCAGATGGCTCTTGCCCGAGCCGAAGCCACCACCCAGCAGCAGGCCGGCCGGGTGCCGCGCCCCGGCGGAGCGGTCCTGGGCCTGCTCCAGCAGCCCGGCGAAGCGATCCTCGATCTCGGTCTGGGCCGAGCCCAGCGCCGCCACGGCGGCCCGGCTCGGGACGCCGGAGCGCAGCGCCTCCACCGCCCGCCGGGCCGCCACCTGGTCGTGTCCGCTCACCGGAGCGCGCAACTCGGTCACCGCACCGCCACCGCCTCGAGCCTGGCCTCCAGCCGGATCAGGCCCGCATACGGGTTCGGCCGGCGCCGGTCGCGCACCTCGTCGGCGACGCGAAGCTGCAGCGCGCTGTAGGCGGGCAGGCCGCGGACCTCGTCGGTGAGCAGCTCGGGCGGGACCACCACCACGACCATCGCCGCCGACAGCACGTCGGTCGCGTCGATGAGCTGGCGCAGCACCTCGTAGGCATCCAGGACGGCCGCCTTGGAGTAGTAGACCCCCTCGCGCTGCTCGATCGGCGGCCGGCGCCCCACCGCCAGGCGGGCGACGTCGATGTCGAGCACCAGCCCTCCATGCCCGAGCCGTGCCAGCCAGCCCGCCAGCGAGGTCAGCATCGCCTGCGCGCTGTGGCGACCGATCCGCCCGTAGATCAGCGACCGGCGCAGCAGGCCCAGGGCGACCCGCTCCCCCCGCAGCCAACCCAGCACCGCGTCACGCTCCGCAACGTCGACCTCACCGACCCCCAGCTCGGCCTGGCACAGCCGCAGCATCGCCAGGCGGAACTCGTGGGCGAGCCCGGTCGCGCCCAGCAGCGCCTGCTCCAGCGCACGCCGCACGCTGCGGTACAGCTCGCGAGCGTCCACCTCGTGGTGGGCAGCCACAGCGGCAACCGCCAGATCGCCGGGCGGCTCCGGCACCGGGAAGGCGGCCGCGTCATAGGCGGCCCGCACGGCCCTGCCGGCCAGCGCGGCCCAGTCGACCTGCGCGGCGACGGCGAAGAACAGCTGGTCCGCCAGATGAGCCCGCGTCGCGGAGGCGTCGACCGCGGCGTACACGAACCCCTCGGCAGCGGCGTCGGCGGCCAGCCCGGCGTGAAACCGCGCGGCGACGTCGTCGTCGCCGGCGACGACGACCTTCACCGCGGCGCCCCCCTGGCGGACGAAGCCCGCCAGGTACTCTTTGCCGAGAAACTCCAGGTACTCGTCGACCTCGAGCCCGGCACCGACCGCCGGGACGGCCTCGACGCGGCGGCCCGCCATCATGGCGCCGGCGGCTCGTCCGGCCCGACAGCCGGCAGCGAGAACGAGATCCCCCAGTAGCGCTGCTGCTGACCCCCGCGTGCCACGGTGGTCAGCACACCGGCGCCCTTGGTGCCGGTGCTCGCGCTCCAGCGCAGCCGCCGCCCGCCGCGTGGGGCCACCGTCACCCCGCTCTGGTCGAGCAGGTACAGGTCGCGCGCGAACTCCTGTTTGGTGTACTCCCTGCCCTGCCCTGGCAGGAGCGTGAGCACCGCCCACACGTCGATGAGCCGCGTCACCGCGTCCGCCTTCTTGCCCTGCCTGGCGATGACGAGCTCGTAGGCGGCCCGCAGAGAGTCCAGGAACGGCTCCGGCCGGAACCGGGGCCCGCGGCGCTGCGCCGCACCGAGCAGGTCGACCACCACCGACGGGCGCAGCCGGCGCTCCCGCCGACGGTCGATCTCCAGCGCGGCCTGATCGGGCAGGACCCGCACCAGCGAGGGGTAGCACAGCAGCCGCTCGTCCTCCTCGAACATGTCGACCCCTCGCGCGGCAGCCGTCGCCAGCAACTCCTTGGCGTAGGCCCCGGACGCCAGGTGCTCGCCCTCGTCGAAGTCGAACCCCGACCGCAGCGCACCGACCGCGTCGGTCAGGCTCCCGGCCAGCCCCTGTGCCGCCTCCAGCGCACGCCTGAGCTCACGTGTCTGCCCACCGGCCGCGGCGACCCTGGCCTTGCGAAGCTCGCGAGTCACCGCGGCGGCGGCCCGCAGCGTCGCGCCCGCCTGCTCCTCGGTCGCCGCGAGCACACCCTCGAAGGATTCCTCCTGCGACACGCCCTGCCTCCCCGTCCTGTACCGGGCCTCGTCTTCACAGGGCGGCATGATGCCGTTCCAGGGAAGTCCTGTCCAGCCGCCGGCCGGCCTCGGCCAGCGGAAGGCGCGCATGCCCTTCGGTGAGGACGCGACCACCAAGTGGTGGCCGGTGCTGAACGACGATCCGCGCCCAAAGGCGCGCAAGCGGCGGAGTATCCTCGTTCTTCGCATTGTCAAACCTCACTCTCATATATCCTGTATTCAGGTCGGGCGCGTGGGCTCGGCCTGACGCCACCGAAGCTGAGGAGTGCAGGCTGTGCAAGACGCCACGCTGACGGCGGAGGTGATCCGGTGCGTCCGTTGACCGCTCCGGTCGGCTGGCAGTACGACCAGCCGAATTTCGGGACCGCGCAGGCGATGACCAAGACGGAGCTCGCCTATGTACGGATCCGCCAGCAGATCCTGGAAGGCGAGCTCGCCCCTGGCCAGCCCCTGGACCAGGAGACGCTGGCGTCCGGCCTCGGCCTTTCGACGACCCCGGTGCGCGAGGCGCTGCGCCGGCTCGAGTCCGAGCATCTGGTGGTGAACCAGGCGCACCGGGATACGGTCGTGGCGCCGCTGTCGTTCAGGATGGTCGAGGAGGTCTACGCGGTCCGGCTGTCGCTGGACCCGCTGGCGGCCGCCTCGGCGGCCTCGGCGGCCACGCCCGAGGAGCGCGACCTCATGCTGGCGCTGGCCAACGAGGCACTGGAGCGGGGCGCCGAGGTGGCTGCCCTGCACCTGAACCGGAGGCTGCACCGCACGATCTACGCGGCCTCCGGCAACAGCATCCTGGTCCAGCTGCTCGACCAGCTCTGGGACATGAGCGACCGCTACCGGCTGATCACCTTGAAGGACAACGCCGTCATCGAGTCCGCCAAGGAGGAGCACGCCGCGATCGTGCGCGCGGTCCGCGACGACGAGCCGGAGCTCGCGTCCCGGCTCATGCGCGAGCACGTGGCGGACTCGCTGGGGCGGATCAAGACCTCCACCGGCATCGTCGGCTGAGGGCCCGCGAAGGGCAGCGCCCGCGTGCCCCCGAGGGGCAGCGCCCGCGTCCCGCACGCCCGCCGAGCGCTCCGGCGCTCAACCTTCGAGCGGACGTCTGAAGATCAGCAGGAAGTAGCCGGTCGTCGAGGAGTTGTAGATGACCGGCTGGATCATCTGCAGCTCCCAGCCGTCCGCGCCGGCCTTGGTGAGCTGCTGCTCGACTTCCCCCGCCACGGCGTCCGGCATCAGGCCCGTCGCCCGGACCGCTGTGACCTTGTGCTCGAACATGTCGCCTCCAGCGTCAATCCCACGGGGCCACGCTCACGTGCGGAGCGTCAGCTTCGACCAGTCCGGCCGTCCTCTCCAGCGCGAGCCCGACGTCGGGCAGGCCCAGCGGCGGGCCGCAGACGAGGCCGAGCGGCACGCCGCCGGACGCCAGGTAGGCCAGCGCCGTCTCCACCGCCCGGTAGCTGTGGCCGCGGACCCCTTTCAAGGTCACCTGCCGTTTGCGGATGAGGTTCAGGTCGAGGGCCGGGCCGGCCTGGGCGGTACCGGAGCCGGCGGGGCCGCCAGAGGCCAGGACCACCGTGCCCCGCTTGCGGACCACCCGCAGGGCGGTCGCCACGGTGGCGGCGCCCGCGCCGCTGTTGTCGATCACGACGTCGGCTCCCCGGCCCCCGGTGACCTCCTCCACCACCTCCGGCAGGCTGGCGGCCTCGGCGTCGACGGTGTGGTCAGCCCCGAGCGTCCGGGCCAGCCGCAGCCGGCGGCGGTCACGCGACAGGCCCGACACGATCACGCAGCCGGCCCCAGCGGCCTTGCTGGCCAGCAGGCACCCGAGCCCCTGCTGCCCCGGGCCCTGGATCACCACGGTGTCACCGGTCCGGACCCCGCCGTCCAGCTGCGCCCACTGGATGCCGTTGCCGAGCGGCAGCGCGAAGGTGGCGTGCTCTGGCGCCACCCCCTCGGGGACCAGATGCAGCACCGAGTCGAGATGCAGGTGCTGGTACTGGCTGTAGCCGCCCCACAACGCCGGCGGAACGCCGACGGGCGTGGAGCCGTAGCGGAGCGAGCCGGCCCGCTGCGTGTCCGTCCGCCGGCACGAGCGGAACTCGCCCGAGCGGCAGTATTCGCAGTGCCCGCACGGCAGGTACTCCTCGAGCAGCACCCGGTCGCCCTCGCGGACGCCCCAGTGGCTGGCGGCCAGCGAGCCGGCGCGCTCGATCCGCCCGACGGTCTCGTGCCCGAGGATGGTCGGCCGCATCGAGGCCGCGCTGTACTTCTTCAGGTCGCTGCCGCAGACCCCGCAGGCCTCCACGCGCAGCAGCCCGCCGGTCGTCTGGACCTCCGGGACCGGGAACTCGTCCAGGTGCAGCGCGCGGCCGCCGGTGGCCACCGCGGCCAGTGAGGAGGTGCCCATCTTCGGATCCCCCTACCACTGGGCGGTGAGGAGGTCCTTCATGGCGTCGTGCCATGGGGCCATCCCCTCGACGATGGCCTCGGCCGGCCGCACGAAGCGGATCGGCTCCGGGTCGGTGCCCGCGGGCTGGCGGCCCTCGGCGACGTCGTCGACCGCCTCGCGCAGCAGCCGCCTGGCCGCGATGATCGCCTTGTCCGAGCTGCCCAGGTGCTCCTTGGAGCGGTCCAGGATCGGCCCCATCCCCTCCTGGACGGCGTAGTCCTGGGTGTTCAGCCCGACGATCCCGGTGTAGGTGCTGGTGCGCTGCAACTCGCGGTCGATCAGGTAGTCGTTGGAGAGGTTGCGCCGCAGCCGGTAGGTGCCCTCGATGAAATCCTCGGGGCCGCGGCCGGCCGAGCGCTCGTGGCGCTCCCAGAACTCGTCGGACAGCTCCCTGTCCGGGTCGGCGGAGCAGAGCCAGTTGTAGACCAGCGTCCACTCGTCGTCGACCGGCACCCAGATGTGGCCGCGGACCGTCGGGTCCTTGCGGGGCTCACCGGACTTGCTGAGGAAGGCGGCGCGCATCTGCATGGCCGGCAGCAGGAAATGGTAGGCGCGGACGTAGCGCCGGCCGGCGCCGACCGTCCTGATGCCGGCGTAGCGGAAGCCGTAGGGGGTGCGCTCGACCTCCAGGACAGGGTGCATGTCGATGCTCTTGAGCCGCCCGGCATCGCCGATGTCGTTGTTGTGTACGAACGACGAGTGCGCGGTGTCGATACCGCCCTCCAGCGCCTGCAGGTAGTTGGCGTGCTCGAGCGTCTTGGAGACCCGGTGGTGGGTGGCCGGCGCCCGCAGCCACTCGTAGTCGGGCGTCGGCGGCATCTCGGCGCGGGGGCCGAGATAGGCCCACACCACCCCGGCGGCCTCCCAGGTCGGGTAGGCCTCGATGTTGACCTTGGTCTTGAAGACGCTCTCGGGCGGCTCCGACGGCATGTCGACGCAGTTGCCCGCCGCGTCGAACTTCCAGCCGTGGTACACGCACCGCAGCCCGCACTCCTCGTTGCGGCCGAAGAACATCGGCGCGCGGCGGTGCGGGCAGTAGGCGCCGACGAGCCCAACCTGGCCGGTGGTGTCGCGGAAGGCGACCAGGTCCTCGCCGAGCAGGCGCACCCGCACGGGCGGCCCGTCGGGCGTGGGCACCTCCTCGGCCAGCAGCGCGGGGAGCCAGTAGCGACGGAACAGGTCCCCCATCCGGGTCCGCGGGCCGATGCGGGTGAGCAGCTCGTTCAACTGTGGTGTCAGCATGTGCCGGTCCTCCGGGGTTGGCTCAACTCCAGCGGGCGAAGGCCATGCCGCAGCCGGTGCCGCCCTGGGAGCGGTAACCGGGCACGTAGTCCACGACCTCGAAGTCCAGGTCGCCGAGGGCGCCGGCGACCACGATCCAGTTCTTGATCTCCGAGGAGCCTGACTGGAGCCTGGCCTCGGGGATGCCGGCCAGGGCATTGCCGTCGCGGGCGGCGATGCCGTCCAGGACCCCGCGGTCCAGCTCCTCGTCCACGACGAAATGGCTCAGGCCGCCTGACGCGACCACCGCGACGCGCGCCGGGCCCGGCCAGGAGTCGATCGCCTGGCGGAGCGCCTGCCCGAAGCCGTAGCAGCGCCCCGCGGTCGGCTGGTTGGGTGGGAAGTAGGTGTTGAGCATGACCGGCACGACCGGGATGATCCGCTCCCCCATCAGCCGCAGCCGTACGAACGTGAACGCGTGGCCGATCGAGCGGCCCTCGGGCTGCTCGCGGATCTGCGCGACGTCGAAGCCCGCCCGCATCATGTGCTCCACGACGTGCCTGCCCAGCGGCGCCACCACCGGGTAGCTCTCCTTGACCTGGGCGTGCTTGGCCCACATCGCCGCGGCGCGGGAGGCCGGCACGCTGGTCATGTCCCTGGGCAGGTCGAGCACCTCGTCGCCCCAGTAGACGGCGATGGCGGGCATGTTCGACCGGCGGAACAGCTCGTCCTGGTCGTCGCCGACGATCACCACCACGTCGGGGTCGGTCTCGACCAGCGTCTCGCCGAGGGCGCGCACGGCCGCCTGGACGGCCTCGTACTTGCGCTGCCAGACGTCCGGCTCGAGCTCCCGCTCGATGCCGCGTCCCTGGCGCACCAGCTCGTCGTAATTGGTGCGCTTGCGGTCCAGCTCACCATGCCTGCCCCACCAGTCGGGCGTCAGGCTGACCTGCGACCCGTGCGACGTGCCGAGCCCGAGGATGATCTCAGCCACGCTGGCTCCCTTCAGCCGGAGGGGTCCGGGGAACCCCAGGGGGGTGCCCCGGCGGACCGGGCTCCGCGAAGGCTCGCCGGTACAGCCTCCTGGCGTTGGTCTCGAAGACCAGCTCCCTGTCGGCGGCCGACAGGCGCTCCAGCGACTCGATGACCGGGCGCAGGTCGTCGAGCGAGCGGCCGGTGCGCGGGTCGACCGCCGCGCCCGTCCCCGGCCGCTCCGTCCCGAACAGGCAGCGGCTCGGCCCCACCACCCGGAACAGCAGGTCCAGGCCGGCCTCCGAGTACACGCAGGTGTCGTAGTGGAGCAGGCCGAGCCTTGCCTCCAGGTCGTCCCCGCCGGTGCGCAGGCCCCTGGCGCGGAACCGTCCGAGCTGGTACGGGATGGCGCCGCCGCCGTGCGCGACCACGATCTTCAGATCCGGGAAGTCGCGGAAGACGCTGGACTCCAGCAGGCCGAGGACGGCGATGCTCTCCTCGTTGATGAAGTGCAGCGAGTACGACTCGCGCGGCGAGCTGCAGCTGGCCGAGTGGATCATCGCCGGGACGTCGAGCTGGCAGAGCCGTTCGTAGAGCGGGTACCAGTAGGGGTCGCCGAGCCCGGGCGGCTGGCCGTCCCCCTCCAGCGGGTCGGGGTTGAGCAGGCAGCCCACCAGGCCCAGCTCGGTGACGCAGCGCTCCAGCTCCTCGACGGCTGGGGCCAGGTCGTGGTCGCGGAACTGCGGGAGCCCGGCGACGCCCCGGAAGCGGTCAGGGCACAGCTGGCACTGCCTGGCGATCACGTCGTTCACGAAGCCGGTCCACGCGCGCACGATCCCGGGATTGAGCAGCGAGTGCATCATCGTGTACGGGCGCGGCGAGATGAGCTGCACGTCGGTGCCGGCGGCGTCCAGCAGCGCGACGTGCTCCTCGAGCTTGCCGGCCAGCAGGTCGTCGGCGAGCTTTGGTGGCTTGAACGGCGAGCGCCGGGCGATCAGCTTGGACTGGTACTCGTAGACCTCCGGCGGCGCCAGCGTGTGGCCGTGCGCGTCGATGATCACGGCCGCCCTCCGTCCTCCAGGACGGCGACGATCTCGAGCTGGACGAGCGTGCCGCCGGCGCGGTCCAGCGGCAGGGCGTGGCGGGCCGGCCGGTCTGTGGGGTCGGGGAACATCGCCAGCCACTGCTCGTCGACGTGCCGGCGGTCGGCCCGGTCCCGCAGGAAGACGGTAACGTGCGCGATATCGGCGACGGTGCCTCCGGCCGCCCCGACCAGGGCGGCCATGTTCCGGAAGGCCAGCTCGACCTGCGCGCCGGCGCCCTCGGGCAGCTCGTCGGTGTCCGGGTCCCTGCCGTTGATGGCGGAGGAGAACAGCAGGTTCCCGATCCGCACCGCCGATGGGATCGGCGCCTTGTGCTTGACGCCGGGTACCTGGATGACCTGCCGTCTGCTCATCGCGAGAGCCTTCCTGTGCCGTCCCTGCTGCCGTCGCCGCGGAGCCCGTAGATGTCAAGGGTCGATTCGCCGGCACGGACCCGCTTGATGAGGCCCTGCTCCATGGCCTTGCGCTCCCGTGCGGCCACGAGCGTGTCGCGGATCCTGTCCGGCGGGATGGCGATGACGCCGTCGGCGTCGCCCAGGATCAGGCTTCCGGGCACCACCAGGACCCCTCCCACCACGAGCGGGCCCCCGAGCTCGCCGGCGGACCGCTTGGTGGTGCCGAGCATCGACACGCCCCGCGAGAAGGCCGGGAACCCCAGCGTCTCGAGCGCGTCCACGTCCCGCAGCCCGCCGTCGATGACCAGGCCGCGCACGCCGCGCGTCTGGGCGGCCCGGGTCAGCACCTCGCCCCAGTAGCCGGCCAGCAGACCGCCGGCCTGGACCACCAGCACGCCGCCGCCGGTCACGTGGTCCAGCGCCTGGTGCAGCGCCAGGTTGTCGCCGGTGGCGCAGCGCACGGTGAAGGCGCTGCCGCACAGGCGGGCGCGCGGCCAGGCGGGCCGGATGCCGGTGTCCATGGCGCAGTCCAGCCCGGACGCCTCGTAGAGGGTGGAGGTGCCCAGCTCCAGCGCGTCGTCGACCCAGTCCGCCCCCTGGCCGCTCACGCGCCGTCCCCTCTCTGCAGCTGGTGGTAGCCGTGCTGCGCGCGGGCCTCGGCCAGACGCTGTCCGTCTCGGATCGCCTCGACGATGCGTGCCTCCGCCGCGGCGATGGCCCGGGCGGCCTCCAGTACCGCGCCGGCGCTGCCGCCGGCGACCACCACGACGCCGTCGTCGTCGCCGACGACGAGGTCGCCCGGGCGGACCTGGACGCCGCCCAGGGTCACGATCTCGTTGACGCCGGCGACCTCGACCCGGTCCTTGCCGGTGCGCATGAAGCGCCCGCGGCTGTAGATCGGGTAGCCGAGCTCCAGCGGGCGACGGACGTCGCGGCAGACCCCGTCGATGGCGGTGCCGGCCAGGCCCTTCTCGAACGCCAGCGCGGTCAGGATGCCGCCCCACACCGTGCAGTCCAGCCGGCCGGCGTTGTCGAGCACCACCACCTGCCCGGCCACGCAGTCGTCCAGGTAGTCGCCGACCGTCCCCCCGCCCGGCCCGCCGGGGACGTAGCGGACGGTGAACGCCGGGCCGGCCATCCGCTGCCCGTCGCCGAGCGGCACGATCCCCAGCGCGCCGCCGGGCAGGCCGAGACGGTCCAGGGCGTCGGACACGGTCGCCGTGCCGAGCGCGGCCAGCTCGTCGCAGGCGGCCCGCGGGCTGGCGGCGTCCCCCTGGCCGGTCATCGCGGCTCGTCGATCCGTGCCGGGAGCTCGCCGGCGAGCACTGGCAGCGGGGGCACGGCGCCCAGGACCGGCCGGGCGTCCTGGAGGCCCTCCGGCTCGCCGTCCTGGCTGTCCTCGTCCAGGTCGGCTGGCGGCGGCGCGGTGCTGCCGTGCTCGTCCGACACCACGATGCAGTGCTGCACCGGGAACTCGACGAACACCTCGGTGCGGCGTCGCAGGTCCACGTCGGGGTGCTGGCGGCTGAGGAGCAGCTCGCCGCCGACCGAGACCTGGTACTCGACGCTCTCGCCCAGGAACAGGCGGTACTCGACGCGGCCCTCGAGCACGTTGGGGACGCTCACAGGCCGCTCGACGTGCAGCCGGACGTCCTCCGGCCGGATCGACAGCGAGGCGGCCTCGTACTGCCTGGTCCCCTCCGGGCAGACCGCGTGGAGCACGCCGGCGCGGGTCTCCAGCCGCAGCGTGCCGCCGTCCCCGCCGCCGAGCACCCGCGCGTCCAGCAGGTTGGTCCTGCCGACGAAGTTCGCCACGAACCTGGTCGCCGGCCGGCGGTAGATGTCGCGCGGGCTGGCCTCCTGGACGATCCGGCCCCCCTCCATGACCGCGACGCGGTTGGACATGCTGAGCGCCTCGGACTGGTCGTGGGTCACGTACAGGGTAGTGACCCCGACGGTGCGCTGCAGCCTGCGCAGCTCGGTGCGCATGCGTTCGCGCAGGCCCGCGTCGAGGTTGGACAGCGGCTCGTCCAGCAGCAGCAGCTTGGGGTCGCGCGCCAGCGCCCTGGCGAGGGCGAGCCGCTGCTGCTGGCCGCCGGACAGTTTGCTGGCCATGCGGCTCTCGTAGCCGGAGAGCTGCACCTTCTCCAGCACGTCCAGCACCCGGGGGCGGATCGCGGCCCGCGGGATCCCACGCCGGCGCCTTCCCATGGCGCGCAGCGGGAAGGCGACGTTGTCGAACACGGTCATGTGCGGCCAGATGGCGTAGCTCTGGAAGACCATCCCGAGATCGCGCTCGTCGGGCCGGACGAACACGCGCGGCTTGTGGCTGGAGACGACCCGTCCCGCCAGCCAGATCCTGCCGGCGTCGGTGCGCTCCAGGCCGGCGACGCAGCGCAGGGTGGTGGTCTTGCCGCAGCCCGACGGCCCCAGCAGGGTGTAGAAGCGACCCTCCTCGATGGTGAAGCTGATCCCGTCGACGGCCCGGGCCTCGCCTTCGGTGCCGGGGAAGGCCTTGACGATCTCCTCGACGCGGAGCGCGACCTCCCTGCCGCTCACCGCGTCCGCTCCCACTCGTCGGGATGGAAGTCCTCCCATCCGGGCAGCGCGTCCTTGGGCGCCTTCTCCACGAACTCCTGGAAGTTCAGCCCGGCGAAGTTGTAGAGCGGCTTGGACTTGATGACCAGCACGCGCGCCGGCCGCTCGGTGCTGGCGTTGAAATGCTGGTGGACAACGCCCGGCGGCACCACCAGGCAGTCGCCGGCCCGCCAGTCGGTGCGCTCGCCGTCGTGGACGTCATAGCCCACGCCGTTGAGGACGTACATCAGCGCGGAGTTCTGGTGGCCGTGCTTCTGGGACTTGCCGCCGGGGGCCAGCTCCTCGAAGGCGGCCTGCAGGGTCTGCATCAGCCCCATGCCCGGGTTCAGCAGCGTCTTGTTCCACTTGACGGGCCCGCTGCGCCAGGGCACGTCCGAGGTCTTGTAGACCCTCGGGGACTCGCGCTGGCGCCTGCGCTCCTCCAGCAGGCTGTACTTGCCGCTCTTGATGGCGCGCACGAACACGCGCCCCCCGGGGTACTCGCGCTCGACCCGCGCGCTCAGCTCGGCCTCGGCGGTCCGGGTCCTCTCGCTCTCCAGCATCGGCGATCCCTTCCGTTACCGGTCCCGTTGCGGCGGCGCGTCCTCGAGCTGCTCCAGGTCGTGCCAGCCCAGGTACTTGTAGATCCGCGAGGTCGCGCTCAGCAGCCGGGCCGGCTCTTCACCGTCGGTGTTGAAGTGCTGGTGGACGGTGTTGGCGGGGACGTACATCCAGTCGCTGGCCTCCCACTCGAAGCGCTGGGGCGCATCGGCGACCCGCCAGCGGTAGCGGTCCCCCATCTCGACCATGTCGACGTCCCAGTGCAGCGAGTAGCCCCGCCCCTGGAGGAAGAAGATGAACTCCTCCGCCATGTGGCGGTGCCTGCCGGAACGCCCGTCTGGCGGGATCTCCTGGATGTAGGCGTCGATGTCGAATACGTGGGGGTTCAGCTTGGGGTGGGCGACGTGCCGCAGGCGCCCTTGCGGGCAATCCTCCCAGACCTGGTCCTCCGCCTTGACGACGTGCGGCGCGTCGGCGGTGAGCCTGCACTGCTCCCGCGCGGTGACCAGGTCCTCCGCGTAGAACGTGCCGCCGGCCTTCCCGGCCCCCTCCGCACTCGCCTCGTCGTAGACCCGCTTCATCGCTGCCCCCTCTCGGTGGGGGGGACGCTGGCTGCCCCCACGCCCCCAAGGTCAGGACCGCTCCGCGATTCCAGCGCCGCCCGCAAGTGCCTGGCCTGGACGCGCACGTGGCGGCGGTAGCCGGATTCGCGCAGCGCCAGGATGCGGGCCTGGTCGCACAGGGCGGCCAGGTCGGCGCCCGCCAGCCCCTCGGTGGCCGCCGCCACGGCGTCCACCGCCGCCGCCAGTCCCTCGGGGTCGCCGGCGAGGTGGTCGCCGAGCTGGATCCGCAGGATCTGGACGCGGGCGGCGAGGTCGGGCAGGGCGACCGGGATCTTCAGGCCGAGCCGGCCGGAGCGGAGCAGCGCCGGGTCGACCAGCTCCAGCCTGTCGGTGACGGCCACCACCGCGATGTGGGCCGCGCCCCGGATCCCGTCCAGCTCGATCAGGAGCTGGTTGACCACCCGCTCCGTGGCCGAGCTGGACCCCTCCGCCGAGCGCCTGGGCGCCATGGCGTCGAGCTGGTCGAGCAGCACCACGGTGGGCGCCGACTGCCGGGCGAGCTGGAAGGCGTCGCGGATGGCCTCCTCGGAGGCCCCGAGCCATTTGTTGAAGACCTCCGGCCCGTTGACGGTCACCAGGTTGGCGCCCGACTCCCGCGCGACCGCCATAGCCAGCATGCTCTTGCCGGTTCCTGGCGGCCCGTGCAGGACGACCCCGGCAGAGGGGGCCAGTCCCACGTCGGCGAATGCCTCCGGGTGCTGGAGCGGCATCTCCACGGTCTCGCGCAGCAGCTCGATCACCGGGTCGAGTCCGCCGATGTCCCGCCAGCGGACGTCCGGGGCCGTGACCACGGCCTCGCGCAACGCCGAGGGGCGGGTCTGCTGCAGCGCGTGGCGCAGGTCGTTCACCTCGACGGTGCATTCGGTCAGGGCCGGCCGGTCACGGTCGAGCCGGCCGAGGCCGGGGCCGACGATGCGCCGCAGCGCCGCCAGTCCCGCCTCCCGCACCAGGTCCACCAGGTCGGCACCGGTGTAGCCGTGGGTGGCCCGCGCGACCTCCTCCAGGAAGCCGCTGGCCGTCTGGGTCAGTGGCACCGCGCGGGTGTGGATCCGCAGGATCGCCAGCCTCCCAGGCGCGTCCGGGGGGCCGAGCAGGATCTCCCGGTCCAGCCGGCCGGGCCGCCGCAGCGCCGGCTCGAGCGCGTCCGGCCGGTTGGTGGTGCCGATCACCACCACGTCCTCCATGCTGACCAGGCCGTCCAGCAGCGACAGGAGCTGGGTCCCCATGCGCGCGTCCGTCTGGCGGCTCTCCTTGCGCTGCGGCGCGATCGCGTCCAGCTCGTCGATCAGCACCACCGAGGGGGCGCTCTCCATCGCCTCCTCGAAGATCGAGCGCAGGTTGGCCTCGGTCCCGCCCTGCACCGAGCTGAGGATCTCAGGGCCGTTCACGTAGACGAAGTGCGCGCCGACCTCGTTGGCGATCGCCCGCGCCAGGTAGGTCTTGCCCACTCCCGGCGGCCCCTGCAGCAGGATCCCGCGGGGCGCCTCGATGCCGAGCTGCTCGTAGACGTGCGGGAACAGCAGCGGGCATTCGACGAGCTCGCGGATCTGCTCGATCTCGGACCGCAGCCCGCCGACGTCGTCGAAGGTGATCAGGTTGGCCGAGGCGCCCGCGGGCAGCAGGCTGGTGCGCAGCACCACGCGGGTGTCCCGGTCGACCACCGCCCGTTCCGGCGTGCAGGACAGCACCCGGAACAGCACCTCGCGGCGGAAGTCGCTCAGCTCCGCGGGGACCAGCATGCCCGGCTGCACGAGCTGCGCCCGCCCGCCGAGCTCGCTGGCCAGCTCGTCCTCGTATGCCTGGATCCCGCGCGACAGCGGCGCCAGCGGCTCGAAGACGACCCGCCGCGCCGGCGCCACCTCCACGGCCAGCAGCCCCACGCGGTCGCCGGCGGCGACCTTGAGGGCCTTCATCTGGCCGCGGCCCAGCGACAGCGCGGAGGTCCCCCTGTCCCGCGCGTGGCCGGCGACCCGGGTGAGCAGCTTGCGACCGCGTCGCGCGGCCAGCTCCACGACGCCGGCCTCGCCGACGCCTGCGCGCTCCAGTGCCAGCGGGTCCGCCAGCGCGATCTCGCCGGACTCCCCCTGTGGCAGCCTCCCCACCACCAGCTCGACGGGCTGCCCGGCGACCGGGGGGTCGTCGGGGGTTGTGCGCGCCGCCGTCATGGCCCGGGGCTCCACGACGAGGCGTCCTCCAGGTGCTCCACGCCGCCCAGGAACTCGTTGGCTGGATGATGGGCCCAGACGCTCACCAGCGTGGCCGCCCCCTCGCCGTCGTTGACGTGCTGGTGCTCTGTCATCGCCGGCACGCAGATGAGGTCGCCGGCCTCCCAGGCGTGCTCCGTGCCGTCGTGGAGGTCGTGGCCGGAGCCCTCGACGACCAGCAGCAGCTCCTCGGCGACGTGCCGGTGCCTGCCGGTGCGCTGGCCGGGGTCGATCCGGTAGCTGGCCAGCTCGAGGTCCTGGCCGGCAATGCCCGACCAGGCGGTGAGGTAGTACTTGAGGCGCCCCTGGCGGGTCTGCTCCCACGGCTGGTCGGCGCCGCGGACCACCCGCGGGGTGCGCCGCTCCCGCTCGCGCTCGGCGGCCAGCATCCGCAGGAAGTGGTCGTACCTGGTCTGGCCGAACGACGAGGGGTCGCGCTCGGCCCGGCGGGCCGCGAACACCGCCTCGCGCCGCGGGTCGGCGCCCGGCCGCACGCGCAGTTCGCGCTCCAGGCCGAGCACCCCCCTGGGGACCCGGTAACCGGACCAGCTCCCGTTCTCCTCGTGCGACTGGACCTCGGCGGGCATCCGCCGCGGCTCGAAATGTTCGTGCCACAGGAGCCCGAGCACGTGCCACAGCCGCGCCTCCGGGACCCAGGCGCGCAGGCCCGACGGTCCCGCCACCAGAACGGAGGTCGTGTACGGCGGCACGAAGACCAGGTCGCCCGCTGTGAAGGCGTGGTCGTCGCCGTCCTGGACGCAGGTGCCGCCGCCCTCCAGGACGAAGACCGTCGTCGACGGGACCCGCCGCTCGCCCGGTGTCGCCTGGTTCGGCCCGAGCTCCAGGAACCGGCAGGTGAGCATGCTGACCGGGCCGACGGTGAACCGCTCGAAGACCCGCACGTCGCCGAGCGCATGGCCTCCGGGCGCGAACATCGGCGGCTTGACCACGCGGGGCAGCATGCGCATCTGGTCCCGCTCGAGCCGCTGCTTGATGAAGCGGCCCTCGTAGTCGTAGTACAGCCGGTGGTCGAGCTCCTCGGTCCGGAGCTCCTGCCGCTCCAGCTCCCGCTCAGTCACCAGCGCCCTCCTCGTACTCGGGGGCGTCCGCGATCTGCTCGATGCCACCCAGACCGAGGAAGGTGTAGTGCGAGGGCATCGTGGCCAGCAGCAGCGCCGGCTCCTCGCCGGTGCTGAAATGCTGATGGTCGGTCATGGTCGGGACGCAGATCAGGTCGCCCTGCTTCCAGTCCCAGCGCTGCCCGTCGTGCAGGTCGTAGCCGCGACCTCGCAGCACCAGGATCAGCTCCTCGGCGACGTGGCGGTGCCGGCCCGAGCGGCTGCGCTCCGGGATCTCCTGCATGTAGATCCACTTCTGCTTGGAGGCCGTGGAAGTGTCCGGGTGGACGAGCCACTTCAGCCGGCCGTGCGGGGTCAGCTCCCAATCCTGCACGCGGCTCCGCACCACGTGGTCGACCGTGCGGCACAGGTCGGCCTCGTCGCACATCAGCTTCAGGTAGCGGTCGTAGGTGTTGGCGACCGGGCCGGTCCACGGCCGGGACTCTCGCCGCGCCTTGAAGGTCTCCTCGCGCCGGGGCTCGGCGCCGAGCATGACGTCCAGGTCCTCCTCGATGCCCAGCACACCCCGCAGGATGCGGTAGCCGACCAGCTTGTCGCCCTCGTACAGCGGCCTGGTCCCCTCCGGGAAGGTCGGCTTCTCGCTGAGTTTGTGCTGCTCCCGCCAGGTGAGGCCCATCAGGTGGTGGACCCGTCCGGTCTCGGGCACGTAGATGACCGCGCGCAGCGCGTCGTCGCCGCCGTGCTGGTGGACCGTGTAGGGCGGCACGATCAACAGGTCGTACTCCTCGAAGTCGTAGAGCACCTCGTCGTTTCGCTCCCAGCCCCGGCCCTCCAGGCAGAACAGCGTCGGCGCGCTGATGTGCCGGTGGACGCCCCGCACGGGCGCGCCCGGCGAGATGCTGGTGAAGTGGCTGGTCAGCAGGTAGTGCGGGCCCCGGGTGAGCATCTCGTAGGCGACGTGGTCGCCGTTCTGGTGCGGGCTGTCCATCCCCTGCACGGTCGGCTTCATGGGGAGCTGGTCGAGCACGTGCGGCAGGCTCGCGGCGCGCTCCTCCTCCATGTTCTGGTAGACGAGCCGTTTGACCGTGTCTGGGAAGCGGGAGTGGTCCCGCTTCCATGGCTCCAGGGTGTCGCCCAGCTCCTCGGTCCGCGCGTCAGCTCCCACGCTCACTTCTTCTCCTTGACCTGGGCGGTCGGGAATCCCCACTCCTTGAGGATCAGCTGCTCCCAGGGCTGCAGCTTCTGGAAATTGTCCCAGCCGAGCACCGACACCTGCCTTCCCTTGGTCAGCTCGTTGAGCGCCGATCCCGCCGCGTAGATGGAGGACTGCATCGGCTCGAGCTCGTCCAGCGCCTTCTGCACGTCGGCCGAGGCGAGGTATTCGAGGAACAGCACCCCCGCCGCGGGGTGGTCGGCGCCCTTGCGGATGCTCTGGAGCTGGGTCAGGCGCACCGGTACCGGATCGAGCAGCCCGATCGCCAGCGTGTCGGGCGACTTCTTCTGCGCCCGGAAACTGGAATGGTAATTGGAGCCCACGATCAGCTTGTACTGGCCCGCCGCCATCGCCGTCAGCGACACCGTGTCGCCTCTGGACCAGATGGGCTGTTGCGAGCCGATGGCCGCTGCGTAGGTCTTGAGCTTGTCCTCGCCCCAGGCGGCGGCCAGCGAGGCCAGGTTGGTGGGCTCGATGTCGGCCAGGAACTGCTTGCCCTTGAACTTGGGGGACAGGAAGTCGTCCCAGGTCTTGGGCACGTCGGCGGCGGGCAGCAGCTTCTTGTTGTAGGCGAAGCCGCCGAGCCCGGAGCCTGCCGCCATCGCCTCGGGCTGGCCTGGGTCGATCATTTCCCTGGGCATGTCCAGGGTGCCGTTGGAGGCCATCTTCAGCAGGTCGACGTGCTCGAGGTAGGGCAGGTAGTCGGGGTAGCTCTCGCCGCTGGTGTGCAGGACGTCGACGTCGCTGGCGCCGGACTGGACCTCCAGCAGGATGCGCTGGTCGTCGGAGCCGGTCTGCTCCTGGATGTCGAGGTCGATGAACGGATACTTCGCCTCGAACCCCTTCTTGATGGCCGCGTTGGTCTCCTCCTGCATGGAGGTCAGGACCTTGAGGCTGCCCTCCTGTTTGGCGTCCTCCACGATTGCGTCGTGGGAGGCCCAGGTCCGGTAGCCGCCTGCCCCGGTTTCGGTGCCGGCGGCGGTCGTGCTGCCGCCACGCGAGCATCCGGCGAGCACGATCAGGGCCACGACGAGCCCGACGACCGCGTGCTTTCTCATGCCTTCCCTCCAATAGGCGTCAATGCCACGACTACCTGTCGCCGCTGAATCCCGATGCGAGGAATTTCCGGCCGATCACCGCCACGACGCTGAGTACGAGCAGGAACATGACGCCCAGCGCCGCCGACAACGAGAAATCGGCCTTGCGTTGCCAGTAGAAATAGAGGGTGGTCGCGATGGTGTCCGTCTTGGGGGTGGCCAGCATCAGCGGGATGCTCAGGTTCTTCAGCGCATGGGCGCCCACCCAGATCCAGCCGGCGATGAACGCCGGCGACAGCAGTCGCAGCGTCACCCGCCCGAGCGCGCGCAGGCGCCCGACACCGCTGACGTAGGCCGCCTCCTCCAGGTCCTTGCCGAGCTGCGTCATGGCCGAGTTCGAGGTACGCGTCGCGAACGCCATGTAGCGCGTCATCAGCGCCAGGACCAGGATCGTGGTGGTGCCGTAGATGCCCGTCCACCGCAGCCACGGGTTGAGGTAGAAGCTCACCAGCGCCACGCCGACGGCCACCGACGGGATCGCGTGGGGGATGAACCCGAGCGCATCCAGGCCGACGCCACCCTTGACCTGCTGCCGCACGATCAGCCATGCGAGCAGGAAGGCCAGCGCCATCGTGGCCGTGGCGGTCACCACCGCGAGCACGCTGGTATTCCATACAGCGTTGACGATCCGCGTCTGGTGGAACAGCGTCAGGTAATTGTCGAGCGAGACCCGCCGCAGCGCGGCCAGCGAAGGCACCTCGTAGGCCGGCAGCAGCGACGCCCAGATCAGCACGATCGCGGGCAGCGCGATGGTCACCGCGAAATACCCGATGAACACCCCCAGCGCCGGGTATCTCCAGCGCCCGAGCGGCGTGCGCCGCGGGCGGTAGGCTTTGCCGGTGATGGTGGCGAACTGGCCGGCCCGGCGGAGGACCACCCGGTGATAGATCAGCACCATCGCCACGGTGATCAGCAGGAAGATGGTCGTGTAGGCCGAAGACAGCCCCCACTGCGCCCGCTCCGATGCGGTGAAGTAGATCAGCGTGGGCAGCAGGAACACCCCGGCCGGCACGCCGATGAGCAGCGGCGTCTCCAGGTCGTCGAGGTTGCCGATCAGGGCGTACATCCCGGCGGCCAGCACCGCGGGCAGCAGCAGCCGCAGCGTCACCTTGCGGAAGGTGTAGCTGATGCGCGCGCCGGAGAGACTGGCTGCCTCCTCCAGCGCCGGGTCCATCAGCCGGAAGGCCGCCACCATGATCAGGAAGAGCGTGGTGCTGCCCCGGATCCCCTCGACGAAGATCATGCCCTTGAGGCTGTAGATGTTGAACGGCCCCGTCTGCATGTGGACGCCGACCGCCGACAGCCCGCCGCGCATGAACATGTTGAGCAGCCCGATCTTGTCGCTGAGCAGCAGGATCCAGGCCATCGACGCCAGCATCCCCGGCATCGCGATCGGCAGCAGCATCATCACCCAGGCGAAATTCCGCCCAGGCATGTCGGTGCGCTCCACCAGCCACGCGAACAGCGTCGCCAGAGCGAGCCCGACGATCGAGACGACCACCGCGTACACGATGGTATTGGCGAGCGCGGGGCCGGTCTGGGGATTCAGATAGGCGTCGCGATAATTCTGGAGCGTGAACCCGCCGGGATTGACCGGCGTGCCGGAACGAAAGCTGAAGGTGATCGCGGAGAGCAGCGGCACGCCCACGATCCACAGGAGCAGGGCGCTGATGCCGACGGCCAGGTAGTGATCCTTGGCCCACCGCCAGGCCCGCGACGCGACCCGCGCCGCGCCGGCGGCGGGCCCGGGCCGCGCGGCTCCAGGAACGGAACTGATGCTCGCCATTCCGCCTCTCTACGCGATGCCTATAGAGTGCATTCCATAGGAATGGTATAACAGTTGTGCCAAATGCCGTCAAGGCAAGGTCTGTGGTGGGAACGGCGGGCCGCGGGGCCGGAGGGGCCGGGCGAAAGTCCGGGGCGGAGAGGAGCCAGGTGGTCGGGTCGGCTCGCGGGTTGCGGCGCACGTTCCAGGCGCTCGGGACACGGAATTACCGGTTGTTCTTCGTCGGGCAGGTTGTCTCCGTCACCGGCACGTGGATGCAGAAGGTCGCCCAGGACTGGCTCATCCTGGAGCTGGGCGGCGGCCCGCTGGAGCTGTCCATCGGCGTCGCGCTGCAGCAGCTGCCGACCCTGCTGCTGGGCATGTGGGGCGGGCTGCTGGTCGACCGTGGCAGCGCGCGCAAGCTGCTGCTGGCGACCCAGGTGCTGCTCGCCTGCCTGGCGCTGGCGCTCGGCCTCCTGGCGGTGGGCGGGCTCGCCAGCCTGCCGGTCGTCTACGCGATGGCGCTGGCGGTCGGCTGCCTCAGCGTGGTCGACACCCCGGCGCGCCAGGCGTTCGTGGTCGACATGGTCGGCCCCGAGCAGGCCGCCAACGCGGTGTCGCTCAACAGCTCGATCAACAACTCCGCCAAGCTGGTCGGTCCGGCCGTCGCCGGCTCGCTGATCGCGCTCACCAGCACCGGGGTCGCGTTCCTGATCAACGCGGCGACCTTCGTTGCGATCGTGGTCGCGCTGCTGCGGATGGACCCCGACAGCCTGCATCCCCGGCCGCCCGTGGCGCGCGGGCGGGGCCAGGTGCTCGAGGGGCTGCGCTACGCGTGGACGCAGCCGATGCTGCGCACGCCGCTGGAGGCCACGCTGCTGGTCTCGATGTTCTCGCAGAACTGGCGCGTCACCCTGCCGCCGCTGGCGGTACGCGTGTTCGGCGGCGGTCCCTCCAGCTACGGGCTGCTCCTGTCGGCCCTGGGGGTGGGCGCGCTGGTCGGCGCGCTGCTGTGCGCCTACCTGGCCCGGCCCACGCTGGGGCTGATGGAGGTCCAGGCGGTCGTGCTGGGCTTGCTGATGCTGTCGGCCGCGCTGGCGCCGACCTACGTGGCGCTGGTCGCCATCATGGTCGGCGTCGGCGCCGGCAACACCTCGTTCAACACCACCTCGAACGCGTTCGTGCTGCTGCGGTCGAGCCCTGGGATGCGCGGCCGGGTCATGTCGCTGCGGACGCTGGTCTCCAACGGGTCGACGCCCATCGGCAGCGTCACCATCGGCTGGATCTGCCAGGCCGCCAGCCCGCGCGTGGGGCTGGGCGTCGGCGGCGGGGTCGCCCTGCTCACCGCCGCCCTGCTGCTCCGCGCCCGCTGGCGCCGCCCGTCGGGGGAGCCCGACGGGGTCCAGGGCCGGGTGACCGGGCCCGACGGGCTCCAGGGTCCGGCGGCCGGGCCCGACGGGCTCCAGGGTCCGGCGGCCGGGCCCGACGGGCTCCAGGGCCCTCCTTGAGATCGCCCGCATTCGTCATCTGACCTCCACCTGCCGTCCACACCGGGCCGCATGCCGCTGAATTCCGCGCGGTCCCGCCTCCAGCGGCGGCACGGCTGGGAACGACCAGGCCAGAACGAGCTATCATCCTGGCTCACCGGCAGGGTGACGGGGCGATGCGCGGCAGCGGCACGGCGCGGCGCAAGCGCACCGGAACCGGCATGACGCCGGAAGGAGGCACATGGAGTCGGACGAGATCACCGGAGGTCGGCCGTCGTGACGCAAGGGCACCACATCGAGCCGGAGACGCCGGGCATCGTCATCGGCAACACCACGCCGAAGTACACCTCGAAGAACCCGGCGATCCGCTGGCTGACCGAGCGGTGGGTGGCCAACCTCGAGCTGAACTTCGACCGCATCGGCCGCGACCCCCAGGGCGCTCCCAAGCGGGCGCTGGAGGTCGGCTGCGGCGAGGGCGTCATCGCGGGCAAGCTCCATGACCGCTTCAGCGACGTCATCGCCCTCGACCTGCCCGACGCCGGTCTGCGCCAGGAGTGGAAGGCCTACCACGGCCCGCTGTTCCTGCACGCCGACGCGCACGCGCTGCCGTTCGAGGACAGCCAGTTCGACCTGGTGGTCGCCGTAGAGGTCCTCGAGCACCTGACCGACCCGGTCAAGGGCCTGCACGAGCTGGCCAGGGTGGGACGGCGGCACCTGGTGGTGTCGGTGCCGCGGGAGCCGATCTTCCGCTCCTGCAATCTGGTCGCCGGCCGCTACGTGAAGGACCTGGGCAACACGCCCGGGCACCTCAACCACTGGTCGAAGCGTGGCTTCGAGCGCCTGGTATCCAGCGTCGGCACGGTCCGCCAGGTAACCACGCCGTTCCCCTGGACCACCATCTGGGCCGAGCTCCCCGACTGACGGTCCCCGGGTCGAGCTAGCCGACCGACTCCTGCTCCGGCTCGGGCGAGCGCTGCTGGCGCCGTACCATCAGCGCCACCGCTCCGCCCCAGCCGAGATCGCCGATGGTGAACAGCAGCCGCGACACGACCGCGATCACGGTCGCCCGCGCGGCGCCCACGCCCGCACCGAGCAGCACGATCAGCGCGGCCTCGCGCGCTCCCCCGCCGGCCGGGGCGATCACCACCAGGAAGCCGACACACCAGGCGGCGGCGAAGGCGCCGATCGAGCGTGGCAGCAGTCCCACACCCCCGGCGCCGAGCATGCGCGCCAGCACCCAGACGTGGATGCCGTACAGCAGCCACATCGCCAGGCCCCAGCCGACCGCCCTGAGCACGCCGGGCAGCGACAGCGGGTTGGGCATCGGCTCCCGGCGCGCCAGCCGCAGGAGCGTCGCCAGCCCCCGGTTCAGCACCGGCGGGTACAGCCCGGCCGCGGCCACCGGGAGCAGCAGCAGCACCCACCAGTAGCGGTGCAGGGCGTCGCCGCCCAGCAGCGGCAGGGCGATGGCCGCGACCAGCAGCCCGGTGCCAAGCACCAGCAGCATGAAGATCGCCACCGCCGCTCCGGAGGAGCGGCGCGGCACCTTGTAGTCGCGGCCCAGCTCCATCTGGGCGAGCAGCGGCCACACGCTCCCAGGCAGGTACTTGCCGAGCTGCCCGAGGAAGAAGATGCGCATGCCGCCGCCCAGCGGCAGCGGCGAGCCGAGGTCGGTGAGCACCGCGCGCCAGCACAGGAAGCTGGCGTAGATTCCCGTCACCACCGTGACACCGGCGACTCCGACGCCGGTGACCGACAGGCTGTGGAGCAGCGGCCGGACCTCGCCCCAGCGGCGGGCGAGCACCACCGCCAACCCGGCGGCGAAGATCACCAGCACGGCCAGCCGCAGCGGGTTGCGCCAGCGCCGCCAGCCCGCCCGACCAGGGCGGCCGCTGCCTCGACCGGCTGCCACCTCGCCAGGCCTCCGGGTCAGTCTGTCGCTGTCCGTTTGACCACCAGGTCCGCGAGCAGGCCGATCGCGATGATGTTGAACCCGGCGGTGCCGAGCAGGACGGTCGAGCCGGTGACCCGGAAGTGGTGCACGGTCAGGTCCCAGATCAGCTTGGCGAAGGTGGCGCCGAACAGCGTCAGCCCGACCGGCATCAGGACCCGCAGCGGGTTGAAGTACATCACCATCCGCAGGACCTGCAGGATGTAGTTGTAGGCGTCCTTGAACGGGTGGAACTTCGAGCGCCCGGCGCGCTTGAAGTAGTCGATCGGGACGTACTTGATCTGGTGCCCGTTGGACAGGAAGGCCAGGGTGATGGTGGTCACGCACGAGAACCCCGGCGGCAGCAGGCGCAGGTAGGGCTCGGCGACCGAGCGCTTGAAGGCCCGCAGCCCGGAGTTGAGGTCAGGGATGCTGGCGCTGGTCAGGTAGGAGGCCAGCCGGCGGATGGCCCACTTGGCGGGCACGCGGAAGAACTTGTAGGTGCCGGCCTCGGACTTGCGGGCGCCGACGACCTGGTCGTAGTCGTCGTCCAGCTCGCGGACCAGGTCCGGGATCAGCTCGTTGGGATAGGTCATGTCCGCGTCGGTCCAGACCACCACGCGCCCGGTGGCCTCCTGCGTGCCGATGCGGCGCGCGGTGCCAGAGCCCTGATTCCGGTTGAACAGGATCAGGCGGACGTCCGGGATCTGCTTGAGGACCTCGCGGGTCCCGTCGGTGGAGCCGTCGTCGACGCAGATCAGCTCGTACGTCATGCCCGCGGACTCCAGCGACGCGCGGATCCGCTTGATCTCCTGCTCGACGTGATCGCGCTCGTTGTAACAGGGCAGGACGACGCTCACGTCGGGAGACGCCGGCTCGGTCATGGATTGCGCGTATGCACTGCTCACTGAAGTGGGCTCCTGAAGCTAAGCTCCCTGACGGGACGGCCGGCCGCGCCACCTGTCGAACCGGCCCGGCGACGGCCTGAATTCGGGCTTGGATGGTACCCCATCCAGGTCCGCGCTATCGGAGGCTGCGAGCGGCTTCGTCCAGGAGCCGCTGCGGCCGCACGTCCCACCAGACGTCCACCCCGCCCTCCCTGGAGGGCGGCCGGCCGAGCAGGTCGGTGAACATCTTGACCGTGTTCGCGCGGCTGAGTTTGTCGCGCATGGGCCCGACCACGACGGTCCGCACCTTCAACTGGACCAGGTTGTAGGAGTAGGTGAGCCGCCGGTAGGGGTCCAGCTTGGGAGAGTCCCAGCCGAGGCCGACCTGGACGACCCTGGCGGTGAGCCGGTTCGTCGGCCCGCCATACCGTGGCTTTCCGTCGGCCCCCGGCCCGACGAAATAGCCGCCGGGCATGCGGTAGCGTATGCCGGCCAGCGCCTGCCAGGTCATGGGGACGGCGGAGCCGGGCCCCGGATAGGGTGCCACCAGCACCGCGCTGCCCTGGGGCACGCGCTGGACCGCGGCGCCGGTGAAGAATGCCGGCGCCTGGAGCCGTCCGGCGTGCAGAGGCAGCCTCGGTGCCAGCGCCACCATGACCGCGATCACCAGCAGGACGGCGGGCACCCGCTCCGCCCAGCGCCATCGCAGCGCCTGGTCGATGAAGAAGGCCAGCAGGAGGCCGCAGAAGAGCATGGCAAACAGCATGAAGCGGTTGGGCAGAGCGCTCTCGAGCAGCGGGAGGTTCTGCAGCCGGTTCCACGGGAGCTCGATGGTCGTGATGCGTCCGCGGATGTGGAGATGGTCGCCCAGCGACAGCACGACCGTGACCAGCGCCAGCAGGAACGCGACCCTGACCACGGCGTTGGACCACGCCCAGCGCGCCGCCGTGAACAGCACGATGAGGATCAGCGGGATGCTGATGTAGCCGTTGGTTTCCGCGAAGTTGCCGGTGAACTGGGAGGTGATCCGGGTGGCCGAGGCCGGCACCAGCGCCTGGGCACTGGTCGGGGTGATGAAGTTCCACAGGTCGGTCAGGTACCGGTTGCTGCTGTTCTGGATGTCGCCGGTGACGTGCTGCGGTCCGAAGAGCTGGAACCAGATCGGGTAGCCGGCGATGGCCACGAACGCCACCGCCGCCGTGCCGAAGGCGATTGCCGCGTAGGGGGCCTTGCGAAGGACGTGCCGCGGGAACAGCAGCATCATGAGCACGACGTAGACAGCGAGCACGACCGCGGACAGCGCGAAGACCTCCTCGCCGGTCAGCACCTGGAGGCCGGCAAGGACGCCGAGGACCGCGCCGGACAGCCATGCGGGCCGCCGCTGGCGCACAAGGATGTTGTCGGCGACCAGGAACAGCAGTGGTGGCAGGAAGGCGACGGTGAGGTGCAGATGGGCGCGGTTCTGGGCGAGCATGTACGGCGAGAAGCCGTAGGCGAGCCCGCCGACCAGCGCGGCGAAGTTGCTGCGGACGTAGCGCCGGAAGGCGAGGGTCGCGGACCACGCGGACAGCGCCAGCGACACGGTGCACACCACGTTGAAGGTGACCACCGGGCCCCATATCAAGGTGACGGGCGCCAGCAGCAACCCCGGCAGGAGCAGTGAGGTGTTCCACATCACGTTGACGCCGAGCGGGAAGTTCAGGTAGTCGGTGAACAGCGGGTTCAGCCCGTGCCTGAGCGCCGTCGGGGTCCAGCGCAGGAACCACATCATGATCGCGCCGTCGCCACCGCCCGAGCCGAGCAGCCGGTGCGCCGGGTCCTGCCATACCTCCCAGAAGATGGCGACGGAAAGGCCTAGGCAGACCAGCAGGCTCCCCAGCGCGGGAGTGGCGACCACGCGGACCGCGCGCCGCCACCCCGGCCGCAGCGGCTCCGGCCCGGCCTCGCCCTCGGCCCCCGGACCCGGCCGCGGCTCCTGGTGCTCCGGGCCCGACGGTGGCGGGCCCTCGCGCTCAGGCGGTGCCTCACCTCTCCGACCGGGTGCCGGTGCGGCCGGGGCCCCGGGCTGGGGCCCACGCTTGGTGCGGGTCGGGAGGCGCGGGCGCAGGCGTCGCGCCAGTCCGCGCGGGAGGCGTCGCCACCCCGGCCGGGGCTCGCCCTGCCCGGCAGGACCTTGCTCGGTCGGCGGGGCGACATTCATGCGTTCTCCTGGTCACTGCCGGGGTCCTGGAAAATCGTCGATATATCAATCGTCTGGTAAGGACAGCATGATAAGGGCTGCGAGGCTGCGCCAGAATGACCCCTCACGAGCCTGTGGACAACGGCGGTCAGGGGCCTGGGCAGCGTCGGCGGGTAGTTCTGGCTTTGTTGTAGGCTCCCGCGGAACCGAACCGACCGGAGACGTCAATGCAGCGCGACATCGCCGACCCGCCAGCCATGGCTGAGCTCGAGACGGACGCCCAGGCGCCCGGGCCAGAGCCACCCGGCGGCCAGCAGCCCACCTCTGGGAAGCGCCACGCCTCGCGTTGGGCACTGGCACTCGAGGGGCTGGTCGTCTACGTGGTGTTCCAGGTCCTCACCTACCCCTTCCTGCCGGCGGTGCGGGACCGGGGGCAGACGTTCTACAACGACGTCCTCATCGGGTTCTTCGGGCCGGAGAAGCACGGCCTCGCCAAGATCCTGCGCGCCGGCATCCTCCCGACCTGGGTCAACGACCAGTTCGGCGGCGAGCCGTTCATCGCCAACCTCCAGCACGCCGTGTTCTACCCGGGCAACCTGCCGTTCTGGTTCCTGCGGACCTCGCTGGCGCTGGAGGTGGTCTGCGCCGTCCACGTGGCCTTCGCCGGCCTGGCGATGTGGGCCTACTGCCGCTTCGCGCTGCGCACCAGCCGCTGGGGGGCGGCGCTGGCCGGGCTCGCCTTCGGCTTCGGCTCGGTGACGCTGCAGCACATCATCCTCATGAACCAGCTCCAGGTGATCGCCTGGATGCCGGTGGTGCTGCTGTTCGGGCACCTGGCGCTCGAGCAGCGACGGCTGCGCTGGGTGCTGCTCACCGGGGTGGCGGTGGGGATGCAACTGCTCGCCGGCCATCCCGAGGGATGGGTCTATACCCTGCTCACGCTGGCGGTGTACGGCGCCGCGTGGGTGCTGGCGGCCCACCCGCGCCAGTGGCCACGCCGGGCGCTGGCAGCCGCGCTCTCCCTGGGCGGTGCCCTGGCGGCGTTCGGCCTGCTGTTCGCCTGGCAGCTGCTGCCGACGCTGCTGCTGCAGAGCAACGGGTACCGCACCAACCCGACCTTCAGCCAGCAGTTCCCCCTGCCGAAAGCGATGGCTTTCAACGCCCTGCTCCCCGATTTCGGCCGCATCCTCACCGGCGAGAACGTGGCCTTCATCGGGGTGGTGGCGCTGGCGCTGGCCGGGCTCGGCATCGCCGCCGGCCCCCGGAGGCTGCTCTGGGTACGCTCGTCCTGGCTGCTCCTGGCGGTGTTCGGGATCATCATGGCGCTCGGCAACCAGGACGCCATCTACCGGTTCTTCTACCAGAACGTCCATCTGGTCCAGCAGTTCCGCGTGCCCAGCAGGTACCTGCTGCTGACCTACTTCTCCACCGCGGCGGCGGCCGGGCTCGGCATGGACGTGCTGCTGTACGGGCGCGTGGGGCAGCTCGCCCGGCGGGCCGCGGCGGGAGTTGGCGCGCTCGCCGTGACCGGCGTGATCGTCGGCACCGCGCTGTTGTTCGGCGGGGCGAGCTACTACGTGCCGAGCCGGCGCTGGTGGATCCTGGCGGCGGGGCTCGGCGTGATGGCGTGGGCGCTGGCCAACTTCCGGATCGTGCCGCGCGTGGTGATCGCCCTGCTGCTGATCGGCGTGACCGGGGTCGAGCTGCGCCAGGCGCGCCCCGGCGCCGAGTACCACGAGATGGTCCCCAACGTGATCTACGACGACCCGGGCCCGATCATGCAGCGGCTCGGCCAGGACGGCGGCCGCTACGTCAGCATCGCGTGGGACACGCCGGCCAACGCCCAGCAGCGCGCGACCATCGCCATCCCACCCGGCTACACCCCGGTGGAGGCCAACTACTACGTGGTGAGCTGGCCGCGCCGGCTGGCCGCCCGGCCAGCCTGGGAGTACTCGACGGGCGCCGAGACCATCACTGGCCGGGACGGCGGGCTGATGCCGCTGAACAGCTACACGGAGTTCTTCAACAGCGCGGTCGACCCGAAGGGATTCCTCAGCGGCGGCATCACCCTGCAGGCGCCCTCGCAGTGGGGCTGGACGGCGCTCGATTTCCTCGGCGTGCGGTGGTTCGTCACAACCACCTCGTTGGCGCCAAACGAGCAGCAGATCCTCGAACAGCACGGATTCAAGCGCGCCGAGCAGCAGGCGTTCTTCCAGCTCTGGGAGCGGCCGGCCCTGCCGATGGCACGGATGGTCTACCAGGCGGACGTGGTGCCCAGCGAGCCCGACCGCATCGCGCGGCTCAAAGCGAACTACCCGCTGCTCGACCGCGTCATGCTGGACAAGCCGGTCGGCTCGCTCCATCGCCCGGCGACCAACCCGGTCGTCGACGTGGTGGACCGCGACTACTCCAAGGTCGAGGTGTCGGTGCAGACCCCGACCGACGGGGTGCTGGCGCTGCCCGACCCGTACTACCCGCAGTGGGGCGTCGAGGTGGACGGCAAGCCGGCCAAGCTGCTCGAGGTCGACCACGCCTTCCGCGGCGTCAAGGTGCCCGCCGGGTCGCACCGGGTGGTGTTCACCTACCAGGACCGCGCTATGCAGCTCGGAGCGGTATTGAGCCTTCTGACCTGCCTGGGGCTGCTCGGCGGATGGCTGTGGCTGCTCTGGAGCCGGCGGCAGACCCGGGACGATGCGACCGAGGCGGCGGACGGCGAGGCCTCCCGGCCAGCCGAGTCGAACGGAGAGTCGAACGGCGAGGCGGGCGGCTCGGCCGGCGACGAGCTGCCGACGACAACGGCGAGAGCCTCGAGCGACGGCGACTCGTCCAAGCCGGTTGGGTGAGCTGACCGGCTCGCGTTCAGAGCAGCGTCAGCTCACGGACTGCCACGCCCAGCACGCGCCGGTCCTTCAGCTTCGGGTCGAGGTCGTTCGGCACCATCGGCTGCTTGACGCCGATCTCCACCAGCACGCTGCCGGACGACGAGCCGGGGGGCAGCGGGAAGGTGAGCGTCTCCCAGCCGTTGCTCGGCAACGTGAACTCGTGTCGCTGGAGGTTCTGGTTGCTCTCGTCACCGATCGAGACCCAGCCCTCGACCTGCGACCCCCTGATCTCCATCCCCGTGTAGAGGGTGAGCGAGAGCTTCTCCTGCCCCTGGCGGTGCAGGACGATCTGGGCCTTGGGCATGGTCCAGCGGACGCCGCCCCCCCAGTCCTCCAGGCCATACCACCCGCTCACCAGCGGTGAGGTCTCCTGATCGACCATCCGGACCGTGCTGAGCCCCACACGCGTGCGGTAGCCCTGGGTGTCGTCGTAGATCGCGTGTGGCCCCGAGTCGGGGTAGGCCCACCTCGGCTCGCCGACCGGGGTCGCCAGCAGGTAGATCACGTCGAGACGGCGCTTGAGCTTCCCGACCCGGATCAGCGCGCGGACAGCGGGCTCGACCCAGCGCGGGTGCGCGTACGCCTTGTCGTACACCGAGTAGCAGGTGTGGACCTGGTAGCCGACCATGACACAGAGCTTGACCAGCTCCTCCGGGCTGAACAGCCGGTGATGCCTGGCGTAGTGGCTGTAGCCCGAGTACGGCGGATAGAAATTCACGCCCTTGATCATCTGCAGCAGGTACGGGTAGGCCAGCGCGTTGGGCGTCGAGATCAGCAGGTTGCCGGTGTCCTTCTTGAGCACGCGGTGGGCCTCGACCAGCGTCCAGGTCGGGTCGTAGACCAGATGCTCGATCACCTCGCAGTACAGGACGATGTCGAACCTGCCGTCCTCCCAGGGCCAGTGGTCGTACTCGATGTTCAGGGTCTTGTAGTGGATCTCGTGGCGGTCGCCGTCGTCGCTCTCCAGCACCTCGACGTTCCCGGCCTCGCCGCGGTCCCAGGTCGGCTCGTTCACGACCTCGACCTTGTAGCCGAAGAACTTCTCGATCAGGGCAGTCATGAAGTACGGCATGCCGCCGATCTCGAGCACCCGGACCTGGTCCGGGTCCGGCAGGCGCGGGATCAGGTTGAGCGTGGTGAGCAGGCGGTCCTTGGCTGCCGCCCAGTATCCCTGCCGGTCAGGATGGCGAAACCACTCGAAGCGCGAGACGTACTCCTCGACTTCCTTTGCGGTTATCTGCGACATGCTGCGTCCTTTGCTTCTCGAGATCCACCGCGCCGGTCGCCGCCCGTCCGGGCGGCCCTGACCGGTCCAGCACAGCCACGCCTCAGGCGGTGAGCGCCGGCGCCTCGCCGGTGGATGCCGCGTTCGTCCTGGGGAAGAGCAAGGGTTCCGTTGTCGGCCTTGGCGGTCATTTGGGGTGCGAGCGCGACCATGGCGCCGGAGTGTAGCAGGGTGGAACGGGACGCTACCGACAGCGGCCCGCCCGGCGGTACTCAGCCCAGGTGCGTCACCGATCCTGCCGAGTGCGGTCGCAACCTGAGGACGAACTGGTAGCCGAACAGCGTCGGTCGCAGCCGGACCAGTGCCCGGTCGAGGCCGCGCATGACCCGGGCGCCGGTGCCTCTGCCGCGGTAGAGCACGTCGAACGGCAGACCGGTGTACCGCAACTCCTTCACCTCCAGCCCAATGGCCCGGACCAGGCCGAGCAGGCTGCGCCGCGTGAAGAAGCGGACGTGCGTCTCGTCCAGGATCCCGCGCCGGTCGTAGCCGAACAGGCCGGTGGCGACCCGGGCCCGTGGATACCAGTGCGCGAAGTTCGGCGTCGAGACCAGGATCTCGCCGTCCGGAGCGACGATCTCCATCATCTGCCGCAGCATCACGCTCGGCTGGGACACGTGCTCGATCATGTCCGCGGCGATGACCACGTCATAACCGGTGCCGACCGTGCTCGGGATGCCGTGCTCCAAATCGCCGAGGATGAAGTGGTCCACCCGGTCCCGCACCCCGTCGATCTCGATGCTGTCCACGCCGGTGACGGTGTGCCCGAGCTTGCGCAGCCGCTCGGCGAGTCGGCCGCCGGAGCAACCCAGATCGAGGACCCGCTTGGGCGATGCGTCGCTGAGCGCATCGACGAGGACGGTGTGCGAGGTGTGCTTGCCCTCCTTCAACTCGTACTCGTCACTGGTCGGCACCCACTCGTGCGTGCCGAACCCCATCTTGGTGAGCCGATACTGGACGACGTCCCGGACGACGTCCCGCGCGTACTTCATGCCCTTGACGTAGCTGATCTCGTCGCCGTAGTAGGTCGGGATGGGGATTTCGAGGATTCGCTCCCCCTGGTCCAGGAGCTGAATGATGATCTGGGTGTCGAAATCGAACTCGTCGGTGTTGTTCTCGAATGGGATCCTGGTCAGCGCCGCGACGCTGTAGGCTCGGTACCCGGAATGGAACTCGGTGAGCCGAGAGCGCAGCGCCGCATTCTCGATGCCCGTCAGGACCCGGTTGCCCAACCACTTGTACATCGGCATGCCGCCACGCCGGGCGGCGCCGGGCGTCATCATCCGCGAGCCGAAGACCGCGTCGCACTCGCCCCGCTCGAGCGGAGCGACGATCTCCGGCAGGCACTCCGGCGCGTACTGGCCATCGCCGTGCAGGAGCACCACGATGTCCAGCCCGCGGTCAATGGCCGCGCGATACCCGGTCTTCTGGTTGCCACCGTAGCCGAGGTTCCTCAGATGCCGGATGATCGTCGTCGGCGGCCCGTCGTTGGCTGCTCGCCACCGCATGGCGACGTCCACCGTGTTGTCCACGCTGGCGTCGTCGAAGACCAGGATCTCGTCGATCCGGGACCGGAAGTCGACCGGGATGCGGTCCAGCGTGGAGGCGAGGGTCGACTCCGCGTTGTACGCCACGACCAGGATCCCGATCCGCCGGCGCTCCCCGCGACGCACGCCTGCCTCTCCATTTCCGAACCGTTGCGGGCGCCTCTCAGTTGTCACGTCAGTCTCCCGTTGAAGAAGTAGGCCGCCATATGCCAGGCGACGAACACCGACGCAGCCAGCGGAATGATCAGCAGCCAGGAGGGCAGCCTGCGCAGCAGCGGCACGGTGAGGATCACGAACGCCTCGGAGCGGTACGTGCTCGCCTGGCCGCTCGCGATGTACGGCACCAGCCAGACGCCGACCGCGGCAAGCAGGAAGGTCAGGTCGAACGCGGAGAGCCGGCTGGTGAGGGCCCGAGACCACCTCGTGGACCACGAGAGGGGGCGCGCCGGCGGCGTGTCGTGCTCGACCTCCGCCGCGGGCTCTGCCGGGGGCCGGGGTGGAGGGCGCCACGCCGCCCAGCCGAGCGTCACGACCACCGCGAGCAGGACGAAACAGAGCGCGAGCAGGGTCTGCGACGCGGTGTAGCTCTGGTACTGCAACCTAGCCGGCTGGGACGTCCAGAGTGGACTGAGTCGATCCTTCAGCGTCGCCAGCGGAGAGTGGACGCCTACCCCGTACTTCTGCGTGGTGAGGAAGTAGGCGTTCCAGAATCCGGTCGTCTGCCGCATGGTCAACAGGACCGCGCCGAACCCGGCGACGATGCCGAGGGCCGAGATCAGCGCCCGCAGCCGGTGCCGGCCGCGCATCGCCAGGAACGCGGTGACCAGCAGCGCGGGGACGACGGCCATGGCGGTGATGTAGCTGTAGGCCGCGACGAACCCGGACACGAATGCCACCCCGGCCAGCGCGAGCCGGGACCCGCGAAGCACCGCGTACAGACAGCTGAGCAGGCCGGCGATGCAGAGCGAGATCGGGAAGAGTGCGGCGAAGTAGACCTGCCCGGGGAAGAACGCCGCGATGAGCAGGCAGACCCAGCGGCTGGGACGCGAGCCGGCGTCGGCGAGCAGCCGCCACATCAGGAACAGGACGAGATACCAGCAGACCCAGGTCACGATCAATGCCGCGATCGGCGTGGAGACGCCAACGAGCCTGGAAACCGCACGGATGGCGTCGGGGTAACCGGGGAACCAGCCGCCGTTCCCGCACAGGTAGTAGTGGACCGGGGGAAGCTTTGGCGACAGCTGTCCCTTCTTGCAGGCCTCCGCTATGTAGCCGTTGCGGGCAATGGCGAGGTAGTGCCCGCTGTCGTAGCGGGCCCAGGTCGACGGTAGGAAGAGCCCCTCGCCGTGCTTGCCGGAGCGCCAGGCAAGCAGCGTCCAGCCGGACAGCAGTGCGACCAGCGGCGGGAACCAGGTGCCGGTGATGCGCCACCACAGCCAGACGCTCCGCCGGGCAGGGGTGGCTTCCCGCACCTCCTCGTGCAGTGCGGTGCCCGGCGCCATCAAGGACCTCCTTCCAGCCGTCGGACCTGTCGATCGCTTCATCTCCTCGAACGGGAGAGCTCAACCTGACGCATGGACCTCTCCGGTTGCCTCGACCGTAGGAGCCTATACCAGTAGAGAGGGATCAATCGGCCCAACTCCGCGGCGCGTGACCGGCCGGCCCCGCCCCTCATGGATGGTTACCTCCTGCACGGCCACGCCAAGCACCCGCCAGTGGGCTACCCATGACCCCTCCCGTCGCTGTTCGCCGGGCCTGTCAAGCGCCCGGCGAAGGGCACAAAATGCCGACAGGGCAGGCGCGCACCCCGAAGGGGGAGGAGACCCATGATTGAGCCCTACACCGCTGTCGGCCTGGTCACGACCGTGCGCGGCGTCCGCCGCCGGGCGGAGATCAGACGCAACCTCGACCACATCGCCGAGGTGATGGCCGCCGCCGCGTGGCTGTCCAGCCTCGACCTGCCGGTCCGCCTGGTGGCGATTCCCGAGGGCGCCCTGCAGGGCTTTACCGACGAGGTCTTCGACCTGGACCACGCAAGCTACGCGGACGAGGTCGCCATCGACGTCCCGGGCGAGGAGACGGCCTTCCTCGGCGAGCTGGCACGGCACTGGAAGGTGTTCGTCATGGCCCAGGCCAAGGCGCGCAACCAGCACTTCCCTGGGCTCTTCTTCAATGTCGGGCTGGTGATCGACCCCGCAGGCGAGGTCGTCCTGGTGCATCACAAGGTCGCGTCGCTGTACCCCGTGGAGCACTCGGTGACCCCCCACGACGTGTGGGACCGCTGGATCGAGATCTACGGCCGCAGCCTCGACGCCTTCTACCCGGTGGTGGACACCGCCATCGGCCGCCTCGGGGTGATGATGGCCAACGAGGGCTCCTACCCGGAGAACGCGCGCGGGCTGGCGATGAACGGCGCCGAGGTGCTGTACCGGGCGTCCTACCCGCACCCCCACACCGGCAACGAGTTCTTCGAGGTCCAGAACCGCGCGCGGGCGCTCGACAACAACCTCTACGTGGTCGCGCCGAACCTGGCGACCTACTACCTCGAGCAGGACTCGGAGCTGCCGGTCGACACCTTCGGCGGGTGCTCGATGATCGTCGACTACCGGGGACGGGTGGTCGGGCGCCACGACTACGGCGCGGGCTCCTCCTACCTGGCCGGCACGGTGGACATCCAGGCGCTGCGGGACTTCCGCGCCCGCGCCCAGTGGGACAACTGGCTGAAGGACCTGCGGACCGAGCAGTACCAGCTCATCTACGAGCGGCCGATCTACCCCCGCAACCTCTACCTGGACCGCCCGCCCTACCGGCACGAGGAGTTCCGGCGCGAGGTCATCTCCAAGCAGATCGGCAAGCTGCACGAGATGGGCGTGTGGGCCCAGCCGGCCAGCGACGGGTAGCCGCTTGCGCCCACGCTTCCCGCCGGAGATTATTGGCTAACCATTAGTCCAAAGGCGGCGAGGAGGGCGTGGATGGCCGGCCCGGCGACCACCAAGGTGACGCACTACCAGGTCCAGAAATCCCGGCGGGCCGCGCTGATCGACGAGTGGCGCGGCTACCAGAAGACGGTCATGCGCCTCGGGGACCTGCGCATGGAGACCACCTCGCCGGGAGTGCTCCGCGGCGTCTACACAGGGATGGACGGCGACCGCCCGACCCGCTCGATGGACGCGCACGTCCACGAGCTGGAGCCAGGGGCGGTCACGGCGATCAACCGGCACTCCTGGGACGTGATGGTGCTGTGCGTCGCCGGCTGGGGCTGGGCGGAGATCGACGGCACGCACATCGACTGGGGCCCGGGCGACTGCCTGCACCTGCCGCTGTGGTCGTGGCACCGGTTCGGCAACTCCGGCGACGCCCCCTGCCGCTACCTGACGTTCTCGGCCGAGCCGCTGATGTGGACGATGGGCTACTCGATCTACGAGGAGGCCGGGGACACCCCGGTCGCCGAGCTGCCGCCACGCCCGGTCCAGTCCCCCGGCGTGCAGGGAGGCGACCCGCTGGCCCGCCGCCGGCGGCGGCTCGCCGACGAACAGGAACGGCGCCGCTCCGGCAGGCTCCACACCAGCTGGGACGACCTGGAGCTGCTGAACACCCCGCGCGGCACCCGCACCACCTTCATGCTCGACCGCGCCATCGGCTACCAGGCCTCCGGCATGTCGATGGTGATGTTCGAGATCGGCCCCGGCCGCGGCCAGTCCATCCATCGCCACCCGGGCGAGGCCTGGCTGTACGTGCTCGAAGGCAACGGCTACTCCTTCATGGGAACCGAGCCCGACGTGGGCCAGACCCATCCGTGGGGCAAGGGCGACTTGATCGTGGTCGACCACTTCCTGTGGCACGCCCACCACAACGCCGACCCCGCGGCCACCGCCAAGGTCGTGCGCGTCCACATGTTCGACAGCCTGCTGGAGACCATGCGCGTGCTGATGGACCCGGTGGTGCTGTTCGAGGAACCGCCGGACGAGATCCGCGACCGCCAGGCCGGCGACCCGTCGGCCATCGACTGGCCGCGGCTGGAGCGGCCGACCTGGCAATGGTGAGCCGAGAGCCCGGGGCGACCCGGGTGAGCGGGTCCCCGGCCGCGCCCGCCTGGGGCTCCGACGTGATGGCCGATGTCGTCGCCGCGCTGGGCGTCCGGTACGTGAGCCTCAACCCGGGCTCGTCGTACCGGGGGCTGCACGACTCGCTGGTCAACCGCGTCGCCGACCGGGTCGAGATGATCTGCTGCCCGCACGAGAAGGTCGCCGTGGGGATCGCCCACGGCTACGCCAAGGTGACAGGCGAGCCGATGGCCGCCATCCTCCACAACGTCGTCGGGCTGCTCCACGGGGCGATGGGCATCTACTACGCGCAGCTGGACCGCGCGCCCGTGCTGGTGCTCGGCGGCGCCGGCCCGGCGGAGCAGGCGCGCCGGCGGCCCAACATCGATTGGATCCACTCGGCCAACGTGCAGGGCGGCGCGGTCCGCGACTTCACCAAGTGGGACCATGAGCCGCGCTCGGTCGGGGACGTGCCGCTGACGCTCGCGCGCGCCCTGCGGATCGCCATGAGCGAGCCGCGCGGGCCGGTGTACGTGGCCCTGGACGCGGGGCTGCAGGAAGACGCGCTCGCCGAGCCGGTCGAGCTGCCCGACTTCTCGCGGCTCGGGCCGCCCTCCCCCGTCGGGCCCGACCCGCGAGCGCTGGAGCGGCTGGCGGAGCGCCTCTGCCAGGCTCGGCGCCCGGTGCTGGTCCCCGGCCACGCGGGCAGGGACCCGGCCGCGTTCGCCCAGCTGGTGGAGCTGGCCGAGCTGGTCGGCGCCGGCGTGGACGACACCGGGGTGCGGCTCAACTTCCCCAACCGCCACCCGCTGTGCGTCAACGGCACCGGCGCGCTGGAGCAGGCCGACTGTGTCCTGTTCCTGGACGTCAAGGACATGGGCAGGCCCACGCAGCGGCTGGACTCGACCACCCGGTCGGTGACCTCCCGGCTGGCGCCCGGCGCGACCGTCCTCGACCTGGGCTTCAACGACCTCGGCCTGTCGTCGTGGAGCGAGGACTACGCCGCGCTGGTCGAGACCGACGTGCAGGTGACCGCCGACACGGTGGTCGCGCTGCCGATGCTGCTGGACGCCTGCCGCCGCCTGGTCGCCGCCGACGACGACCACCGCCGCGCCGAGCGCGCCGCCTACGCCGCCGAGCTGCGCGAGCTGCACGCCAAGGTCAGGGGCGCCTGGGCGCAGGAGGCGGCCACGCGGGCGTCGGGCTCGCCGGTGTCGACGCCCCGCCTGGCCACCGAGGTCTGGGACGCGGTCAAGGAGCACGACTGGGTGCTGACCGCCGGCACGGCCGCCGAGTGGGCGCGCAAGCTGTGGGACTTCGACGCGCCCCACCGCCATCCGGGGCGGTCGCTTGGGACCGCCACCCAGATCGGCATCTCGCTCGGCGTGGCGCTCGCCCACCGGGGCTCTGGCAGGCTGGTGGTGGACCTGCAGCCGGACGGTGACCTGATGTTCGACGCCGGCGCGCTGTGGGTGGCCTCGTACTACCAGCTCCCGCTGCTGGTGGTGATGTACAACAACCGCGCCTACTACAACGACTGGGAGCACCAGGAGCGGATGGCCCGCCAGCGGGGCACGCCGCTGGAGCGGGCGCGGATCGGCATGGAGATCGATCGGCCCGCCCCGGACTTCGCCGCCCTGGCGCGCTCCATGGGGTGGTGGGCCGCCGGACCGGTCGCCGACCCCGAAGGCGTCGGCCCGGCCGTCCGCCGCGGCGCCGACCACGTCCTGACCACCGGCACCCCCGCGCTGGTCGACGTCGTCTGCGAGCCGAGGTAGGCGGGTGCCACCATGGCCCCGGCCGGCGAGGCCGGGATGCTTGGCAGGGGCGCGCTGAACGGCGAAGATTTGGCGATGGTGGATGACGGCGACGCGCCAGCCGCTGACGAGGCCGGTGCCCTTGGCAGCCTCGACCGCGCGCTGCGGATCGTCTTCGCGATCGCGGACAGCGCCAGCGCGGACGTGGGCGTCTCGGAGCTGTCACGCTCGCTCAGCATGCCCAAGGCGGTCGTGCACCGCATCCTGAAGACCTTCACCACGCACGGCTTCCTGTCCTTCGACGAGCGCACCAGGCGCTACCAGTTCGGCCCTGGCGCGCTGGCGGTCGGCCTGGCGGCCCTCCGCAACCTCGACGTGCCGGCGATCGCCCGCCCCTACCTGGAGCGCCTGGCGGCCTCCAGCGGCGAGACCGCCACGCTCTCGGTCCTTCAGGGCAGCCAGCGCCTGTACGTCGACCAGGTGCTGTCGCCGCAGGAGGTGCGGCTGTCGGCGGTGCTCGGGCGGCCCTACCCGCTGTACGCGGGCGCCTCCTCGAAGGTCCTGCTGGCGGCCCTGCCGGAGGCCGAGGTCAAGGAGTACCTGGAGCGGGTGCGCCTGGAGCGCCTCACCGACCGCACGCCGACCGACCGGCGGCGGCTGGAGGCCGATCTGGTGGAGATCCGGCGCAGCGGCTACGCGGCGACCCACGGTGAGCGCCAGGCCGGCGCCGCCAGCGTGGCGGCCGCGGTGCTCGACGCGAGCGGCCGCCCGTTCGGGTCGATCTCGATCAGCGGGCCGGCCGACCGCTTCCCTCCCGAGCGGGTGCGTCGCTGGGGCGAGCTGGTCACCCGCACCGCGGCGGAACTGTCCGCCGCCATCGGCCATCGACGCAGCCAGTGCTGACCGCGACGACGGGCGGCCTCGACCAGCCTCCCCAGTGGCCGTGGCCGTGGCCGCGGTTGGCCCCGGCCACGATGGCTATGAGCGGTTTCCGGAGCGGCTGCCGCGGCTGGCGGGCAGGCGCATGGGGACCGGCGGATCGCCGGGCGGAATGCCCCGGTCGCTCCAGATCACCGCGATGGTGGCCGGGCGGCGGCGGCGCCGCACGACCACGATGGAATCCTCGAGCGCCGTCCCGGAGGCGAACATACCGACCCGGACCAGGACCCGACCCGCGGCCGCGCGCCACGCCCACGGGGCGCCGCCGCGACCGGCGCGGACCGAGCGGGCCCGCCGGGCTTTGCGGGCCCGACGCGCGAGCTCGGCCTGGCGCAGGAGGTCCCGCCTGCGCTGCTCGGCCAGTTCCTGGGACATGAGGGCGTGCATGATCCTCTCCCGACTCCTCTCGCTCCGGGTGACAACAACCCTGCGTGTAACAGGCAAAGTTGTTATCGTCAGTCACGACCGTAAACTTCAGCGAGTGACGCGTCCAACGAATTTCACCCACTACACCGACGCGCCGGTCAGGCTGGCGGTCGACCTGGTCAACACGCTGCAGCCGGTGACCGCGATCGACGAGCTCGGCGACCTCGCCGCGCTCCGGGCCTTCCTGCGCGCCCACGACCAGGACGGCCGCGCCGGCGCGCGTGACCTCGAAGCCCTGCGGCGGCTCCGCGCCGACCTGCGCGCGGTGTTCGTCGCCGGCGATCCGCGGACCGCCGGCGAGTGCATCAACCACGTCCTCCAGCAGGCCGGCGCGACCCCCCGCATCAGCACCCACAGCGGCGAGCCGCACCTGCACTTCCAGCCGACGCATGCCAACCTGGTCAACGGGATCGCCACCGAGGCGGCCATGGGGCTGGCGGTGGTCCTGTGCGACGAGGGCGCCGGCCGCCTCGGCATCTGCGCTTCTCCAAGCTGCCGGGAGGCATTTGTCGATATGTCGAAGAATCGCCGCAAGCGCTTCTGCTCCGAGGCCTGCGCGCACCGCGAGAGCGTGGCCGCCTTCCGCGCTCGGCGCCGGCCGGCCGCATCGCAGCCATGACCGCTCCGCGTGAGCCGACCGTCGACGAGCTGATCCGCCAGGCCCTGGAGATGGGCGACCCCGCCGGCCAGCCGCGCTGGTTGGCCGTCCAGGCCCTCCAGCGCCGCGGTGACGCCGAGACCTTCGAGGCCGCCAGGCGCCTGTGCGGCGGTGGGCCGGCCGAGCGGGCGCTCGCCGCCGACGTCCTCGGCCAGCTCGGCGCGCCGCGGCTGCCCTTCCGCGACCAGTCGGTGGGGCCGCTCACCGCGCTGTGCGAGCCGCACGAGCATCCCGACGTGGTGCACGCCGCCCTCTGCGCGCTCGGCCACCTCGACGACCCGCGCGCGCTCGACACCTTCCTCGGCTGCAAGGACCACTCCGATCCCGAGGTCCGCTTCGCCGTGGCAACCAACCTGCCGAGCGCCATGGGCCGCGAGGAGGACCCGCGCGGGGTCGCGGCGCTGATCCAGCTCAGCGACGACCCGGAGGAGGAGGTCCGCGACTGGGCCACGATGAGCCTGGGTGTGCGGCTCGACGCCGACACCGCGGAGTTGCGCGACGCGCTGGCCCGCCGGCTGCGGGATCGGGCCGGCGACGTCGCCGGCGAGGCGATGGTGGGGCTCGCCCGCCGCGGGGACCCACGGGCGTTCGACGCCATCATGGCGGCGCTGGCCTCCGAGGAGCCCGAGGCCGGCAACCTGGTGGTCGAGGCCGCGGCCGAGCTGGCGGACCCGAGGCTGCACCCGGCGCTGCTGGCCCTGCGAGAGCGCGGCTGGGCGCGCGACGACCCCCGCCCCTGGTGGCTGGACCAGGCCATCAAGCGCTGCGCCCCGGACCGCGGCCCCGGTTAGCCCGGGCTCCGGCGCGCCCGGGAACGACTGCCCAGCCCGGGCGACCTGCTCAGGGCGACCGGCGCAGCGGGCGGGTCAGGCAGGTGGGGCCGCCGTCGCCCTTGGACAGCTCGGAGGCCTGGTAGACGTGGACCTCGCAGCCCTCAGCCTCCAGCGCGCGGCGCGTCCGCGGGTTCCCGTCGGCCATCACCACCACCCCGGGCCGCACCGCCAGCACGTTGGCACCGAGCGTGGCGTACTCCTCCGGGTCGACCGGGACCCAGCGGATCATCCGCTCCCGCAGCTCCTCGAGCAGCGAGACGGGCGCGAGCGGCTCGAACACCACGGCCAGCTCCCCGGCGACCGGCGAGACCACCGACAGCAGGTGGAGCACGTGCCCGGGCCCCCGGTCGTGGGGCAGGTCGCAGCGCTCCAGCACGGCACCCTCGGCCGCCAGGATGGCGGCGAGCTGGCGATGGGCCTCCGCGTTGGTGCGGTACCCGCGCCCCGCCAGCAGCGTCCCCTCGTCGAGCCAGAGCAGGTCGCCGCAGTCGGACAGCGCCGCGCCGTCCAGCCGCCCGACCTCCGGCACGCCGAGGGTCTCCAGGTCGGCGACCAGCGGCTCGGCCTCGGCGAACCGGATCGCCTTGGCGCTGCGCAGCACCACCGCACCCGCCCCGGTCACCAGCAGCGGGTCGAACACGAAGCAGGCGTCCACCATGCCGTCCAGCGGCGGCAGCACCACCACCTCGGCGCCCAGCCCACTCAGCAGCTCGGCGAGCCGCTCGTGCTGGTCCAGCAGCAGCGCCGGGTCGGGCGGCCGCCAGCCGGCCGCGTCGAAGTCGCCGACGGTCGTCGGCGTCCGCAGCGCCACGCTGCGGAGCGGTGCGGTCATCGACCGCACGCCGAAGGTTCCAGGAGTCGCGGTCATCGAGTGTCGTAGCCTAGCCGACCACCGGCCCAGGCTCTAGCCGCCGGTCTCTCCCAGCGCCAATGCGCAGGTCCGATCCGCGAGCTCGTCCACCGCGATGGGGCCGACTCCCACCACGCCGCCGATCCGGCCGCCGAGCGTCGACAGCACCTGGGCGGGCAGCGGCGAGCCGCCGTGCATGGCGCCGAACACCGAGCCGACGGTGGCGCCGTTGCAGTCGGTGTCCCAGCCCGCCTGCACGGCCAGGCCGACGGTGCGCTCGAAGTCGCCGTCGCCCCACAGCAGCGCCGCCGCCACCACCGCGGCGTTGCCGAGCACGTGCATCCAGTGGTAGCCGGCCAGGCGCTCGCGCATGCGCTGGTGAGCCGCCGCCCCGCTGATGTCGTAGCCGCTGACGCGCCGCTGCTCCAGCTCGTCACGGAGCACGTTCTGGAGGTCGAGGGGATCATGGGGCACCGTCGTCTCCTGGCTCTGCGCGCCGGCGCCGCCCGGCCGCGACGCCCCCAACCGCCACCCTACAGTGGCGCGGAGCAAGGCAACCACACTGCCGCTGAAACGGACGCTCGGGATGACCGTCCCCGTGGAGCCCGTCAGGAGCCTGGGCGGGTGACCTCGTAGATGGCGGCCATGTCGGCGCCACCCAGACCCCGCTCGATGGCCTTGCGGAAGAGGTCGTCGATGACCCGCAGCAGCGGGAGGTCCGCGCCATGTTCGGCGGCCGCCTCCAGCGCCAGCCGGACGTCCTTGGACGCCAGCATCACCGAGAAGGAGGTCGGGTAGTCGCCGGCGGCCATCAGCTCGCCCTTGATGCGGGCGTACGCGGCCTCCATCGGACCGCCCTGGATCGCGGTCAGGAACTGCTCCGGGTCGACGCCGAGCGCGCGGGCCAGCGCGATCGTGGAGGCCAGGGCACCCAGCAGCCCGATGGTCCAGGTGTTGGCCACCAGCTTCAGCCTGGTGCCGGCGCCCGCCTCGCCGAGCCAGAGGGTACGCGAGCCGATCGCGTCGAACACCGGCTGGCAGCGCTCCCTGGCCGAGTCCGGTCCGGAGGCGAGCACGGTCAGCTCGCCGTTCTCCGCCGGCTGCCTGGTGCCGAGGACCGGCGCGTCGACGAACCCGACCCCGTACTGGCGCGCCAGCACCGCCATGCGCTCGGTGTCGTTCACACCGATGGTGCTGGACTGCACCCACAGCGCGCCGTCACCCAGCGCGGCCAGCGCTCCGGAGGGACCGGCCACCGCCGCCTCCACAGCCCCGGCGTCGGCCAGCATGGTCAGCAGGATCCCGGCGCCGGCGGCCGCCTCCGCCGGTGAGGCCGCCACGGTCGCTCCCCGCTCGGCCAGCGGCGCGGCCTTGGCGGAGGTCCGGTTCCACGCGCGCACGTCGAAGCCGGCTTCCAGGAGATTGCGTCCCATAGCGGAACCCATGATCCCCGTGCCGAGCAGCGCGATCGTCTCCCGCGCGGGCATCGCTGCCCGCCTACAGCGCGGCGAGCGCGCGACGGTACTCCTCGGGGTCACGCGCCTCGCTGGGCTGGTGGACGATGGTGTGGCGGACGACGCCCTGCTTGTCGACGATGAAGGTGCCGCGGATCGCGAAGCCGCGCTCCTCGTTGAAAACCCCGTAGGCCCTGGCCACGCCCCCGTGCGGCCAGAAGTCGCTCAGCAGCGTGAACCGGTAGCCCTCACGCTCGGCGAACGCCTTGAGCGCGTAGGGGGAGTCGACCGACACCGCCAGGGTCGCGGTCTCCTCGTTGTCGAAGCTGCTGAGATCGTCCCTGAGCTGGCACAACTCTCCAGTGCAGATGCCCGAGAACGCCAGTGGGTAGAACACCAGCACGACGTTCTTCTTCTCGCGGTAGTCCGACAGCCGGCGCCCCTGGCCGTCCTGGTCCTTGAGCTCGAAATCGGGTGCTTCCTCGCCGACCTGGATGGGCATGACGTGTGCGGTCCTCTCTGCTCTCGGCGACCCCTGCTGGTCTCAGCGCAGCGTACCGCTCGCTCCGAGGCGACCGCCTGCCCGGCGCCGGCGTCCCCCATCTGGACGACAGTCGCCACCCCCCACAAAGGCTACGGGTCGATCGTGAAACGAATACGGCTAATTGACCATGTCATCCGGCAAAACGGACGGAAGAGGGATTGACTGCAAAGCGGCCAGTCTGGCAGAGTCCGTTGCACCGGGACGACACGTGTCGAGCCGGTGGACGGCAGGTCGGGCGTGGTGGCGCCGGACCGGGCGCCGCGGTCCCAGCCGGGGGTCGCGCGCCGACCGCCTGGGCGACGCAGCCCTTTCGTGGCGGTGTGGCTCGCCTTCCGAGGGCGGGTCGGAAAGGTCGCCGTCCTGGGGTGAAGGGCCCCGAGGAACCCCACGGTCCACCGACGTCCGTGGGCTGACTCGGGGCCTTTTCCTGCGCCGCTCCCGCCCACTTCTGCGTCGCTCCGCCCGCCCCTGGCCGCCCCCGGCCAGCCGCTCGCCCCACCCTGGCCGCCCTCGGCCGCGCCCGGGCGGCCCCCGGGCCACGCCTTGGCGGGCGCAGGCGCCGGCCGCGCCCGGCCGGCCGGGTGGCCGCCGCTACGCCACCCTCCCCGCGCCGGCTCGACCCGCTCAGGGCGCGGCTGGACTGGAGACGATGCTCAGGCTCGAAGCGGGCCGGCCGTGGGTGACGGCCATGATCTCAGCGAGGATCGACAGGGCGATCTCGGGCGGCACGCGGGCGCCGAGGTCCAGCCCGGTGGGGCTGCGTAGCCGGCTGAGGTCGATTCCTCTGTCGCGGAGCTCGGCCACGAACCCGGGCGTATGGCGCCGGCTGCCCATCACCCCGACGTAGCCCGCCTCGCCCGCCAGCACCGCGGTGACCGAGGGCAGCAGGTCGGGGTCGTCGTGGTCGATGAACACCACGGCGTCCTTCGGACCGAGGCCCTCGACGGCGGCCGCGAACTCCGGCGAGCCGAGCGTCTCCGCGCGGACGGCCATGCCCACGACCTCGCCGATGGTCGCCAGCCCGTCGGCCACCGGACCGCCGCTGCCGACCACCAGCCGCGGCCGGGCGCCGAAGGCTTCGAGGAAGACATCGACCACGCCTTCGCCGGGCTCGCCCTCGAAGCTGGTGTATTGGCGGATGGTCGAGCGGTCGCCGGCCGCCAGCAGGTCGTGGCCGTCCGCTCCTGCGCGCCGGTCCAGCCCGTTGCACCCGATCGTGCCGGCCAGCAGCGACCCGTCCGGCTCGAACAGCGCCCGGTTGCCCGCTGCCGACGGGGGGTCTCCCTCGGTCCGGACCGTGGTCGCCATCACCACCGACCGGCCCTGCCGCCGCGCCTCCGCAAGCGCCTCCAGCACGTCTCCACTCACCGGGACACCCTCCTGGTCGATCGCCCACGCCCACCGCCGCTCAGACTACGCCGCGGCCAGGACGGCGGATCGCTGCGGTGGGCCGCCCGCGGTGTCCCGACGGCGGATCGGGCCGCGCGGGCGGCGCCTGCTGTCAAGCGGGCGGATCGGGTCCCGAGGGAGCGCGTGCCTGCGCGCCGGACGGCGCCAGGCGGGCGACGCGGCGGCGATCGGTTGGCAGCCGCACGGCCGCGTCGCGGACGCCGTGGAGCAGGCTGAGGTACTCCGGCCGCGGCATCGGACGCGCCCCGAGGCTGGCGAGGTGGTCGGTGACGAGCTGCACATCGATCAGCCGTCCACCCGCCTCGGCGAGCCGGTCGACCAGGTCCGCCAGCGCCACCTTGGAGGCGTCGGTGGCCCGGTGGAACATCGACTCCCCCGTGAACACGCCGCCGACGCCCACGCCGTACAGACCGCCCACCAACTCTTCGCCGCGCCAGACCTCCAGGCTGTGCGCGTGCCCCAGCCGGTGCAGCCGCAGGTAGGCCACGCGCATCTCCGGAACGATCCAGGTGCCCTCTGGCCGGTGCCGCTCCGCGCAGGCGGTGACCACCGCCTCGAAGGCGCGGTCGACCGTCGTCTCCCAGCCCGAGTGCCGCAGCCGCTGGCGGAGCGACCGCGACGTCCGCAGGTCGTCGAGCCAGATGACGCCGCGGGGATCCGGTGAGAACCAGGGCAGCGGCATGCCCGGGTGCGGCCACGGGAAGATCCCCTGGCGGTAGGCGTGGAGCAACGTCTCCGGCTCCAGGTCCGCTCCGAAGCTGACCAGGCCGTCCCCGTCCGCGGTCGACGGTTCCGGGAACCGCCACCGGCACGTGTCCAGGCTCGCCATCGCTGGCTCCGGGTCCTCCGCTGGGTGGTCCGTCACGACCATACGGTAACGTCCCGGCATGGAGATCGCGGATTTCGAGCTGGAGCGGTACTTCGCCAGGTGGGAGTTTGACGTCGACCACCTCCTCTGCGCGAGCGATCCCGAGCCGGTCCCGATGGATGAGCTGCTCGGCATGGCCGACCGCGAGACCGAGCGGCTGTGGGCGGACCTGCGGCTCGGCTACACCGAGTCGGCCGGCCACCCGCTGCTGCGCGCCGAGATCGCCCACACCTACCGGACGGTCGACCCCGACCAGGTGCTGGTGTGCTCGGGCGCCCAGGAGGCCATCTTCGTCGTGCTCGGGGCCATGCTGGGTCCCGGCGACCACGCCGTGGTGGTGTGGCCGAGCTACCAGTCCCTGCACGAGGTCGCTCGGGCCGCCGGCGCCGAGGTCACCCTGCTGCCGCTGGAGCACGACCAGGGCTGGGCGCTCGACCTGGACCGTCTGCGCGCCGCCATGCGCACGACCACCAGGGCGGTGGTCGTGAACTTCCCGCACAGTCCCACCGGCACCCTGCCGCCACGCTCGACGCTCGACGCCCTGGTCGGGCTCGTCGAGGAGCGTGGCGCCTGGCTCGTGTCCGACGAGGTCTACCGCCTGCTCGAGCTGGACCCCGCCGAGCGCTGGCCCGCCGCGGTCGACCGCTCCCGGCGAGCGCTCAGCATCGACGTCATGACCAAGGCGTTCGGGCTCGGCGGCCTGCGCATCGGCTGGGTGGTCTGCCACGACCAAGAGCTGCTCGGCCGCTTCGCCGCCCGCAAGGACTACACCACCATCTGCAACAGCGCTCCGAGCGAGATCCTCGCCCTGATCGGCCTCCGCGCCGCCGACCGCCTGCTGGAGCGGACCATGGGCATCGTGCGGTCCAACCTGCGCCAGCTCGACGACCTCTTCACCCAGCAGTCCGGCTGGATCGAATGGGTCCGCCCACGTGCCAGGGCAGTTGTCAAGCTTTTCTGATAAGCTTCTAGCAGGCAAAACCCCAGCTAGGAGGCCACATATGGAGCTTGGCTATGCCAGGGTCAGCACTGACGATCAGAGACTGGATCTCCAGCTTGATGCCCTGAACAAGGCAGGCTGCGCGGAGATCTTCACCGACAAGCTGAGTGGTGCCAGGGATGACCGGCCAGAGCTGGAGCGGTGCCTCAACCGGCTCAGGAAAGGCGACACCCTAATCGTCTGGAAGCTCGACAGGCTCGGACGTTCACTGCATCACCTGATGACCATCATGGAGGACCTGGAGCAACGAGGGATCAACTTCAAGAGCCTGAACGAGAGCATCGACACCACCAACCACACCGGCCGGTTCATGTTCGTCATTATGGGTGGCCTTGCAGAGTTCGAGCGCAACCTGATACGGGAGCGCACCATCGCCGGCAAGCAAGCCTCGAAGTCCCGTGGCAAGTTCCAAGGCGGGAAGCGCATGTACGGGGAAGAGCCGCATGGTGAGAAGCAGAAAGCTGCTATCACGGCTCAGCAGGTTGCGGCAGAGCGGGACCTGCTCAAGGACCTGGCGAGGAGCGTCCTGGACGGGACGTCACTGTCAGCCATCACCAGGGACCTGAGGAACAGGAAGATCACCACCGCCAATGGAGGGCAGTGGTCTCCCAGCGCACTCCGCAGGGCGCTCACCAACCAGAGAACAGCAGCAGCCATCCTTGGCGACGATCAGTATCGGGACCTGCTGCGGGCGTTCTCTGACCCAGAGACTCGGAAGAAGCGGGGAAGGGCATCAAAGTACATGCTCACCGGGATCATCAGGTGCCAGTGTGGGACACGGATGTATGTGAATCTCCAAGGCACGGGCCAGGGGAATCCACGGTACCGCTGTCTGCACAGCTACAACGTCAAGAGCTGCCGGAAGGTCTCTGTGCTTGCTGCTCCTCTGGAGGCATACGTCACCAAGGAGACCATCAGGTGGCTGGCCGGACCTGGACTCAGAGTCGTCCGCAACCGGCTTCTGAGCCTGGATAGGGGCTTCAGAGAAGCTGCTGAGCGGATGCATGCTGATGAGCTGGAGCTGGTGGAGCTGGCCAAGCTGAAGGGTCAGGGTCGCTTCACGGTCGAGGAATGGCTGGCACTGAGAGACCCCATCGAGGCTCGGATCAGGCAGGCACGAGACCTGCTCTCCAAAGAGCCGACCATCTTCGTGCTGGCCAACATCCCAGACACCCGCAAGGAGCTTGAAGTCGCCTGGGAGACCTGGGACATCGACAAGCGCCGGCAGGTGTTGAAGGCTTCCATCGCCAGCCTGGTGATCCACCAGACCCAGCAGCGTGGCCCGGTGTTTGATGAGGACAGGGTCCAGCTCACCTTCGTGAGTGACGTCCCACCCTTCGACCGCCCCTATGCGACTGAGCAGGCCAATGGCAGGCTGCTGGATCAGGTGGCCAGAGGCATGGAATCAGAAGCCTGATTGCTGGCCTCTGGAGCCATTCTGAGGACCGCTCTGGGCTCCCAGACCCAACAGGACACCCCAGGCCCTACCAGAGCCTGAGAGGCCCTAATTCCCATCGCCATTGCTTGAGTGAGAAGCACTCTCATATCTACCCCAGGTAAGCATGGGAATCAGGCCATAAGTGAGAGCCTTACCCCAGGTAAGACTTCCACTTATGCAGCCCCAATTAGGCTCAGCTATACTCAGCAGTACCCAATCGCATTGCACCCCATTACTACCCGATTCGAGGGGAGGTCACCCATGCAACGAGATGGCCTGCTAACCGTCCAGGAAGTCGGTCGCATGCTGAACGTTTCGGTCAAGACGCTTCAGCGTTGGCGGCTCAATCACGTTGGTCCCCACAGCTTCAAGGTCGGCGGCCAGATCAGGTACCGACCGGAGACCATTGAGCGCTACATCCGGGACCAGGAGGAGCAGTCGGCATGAACATGACCGATGAGGACGCGGAGATCATGGCCGACAACTCCAGACCGTGACGCCGCTACACCTGGAGCTGCTACAGCGGAGGTGAGCCAGGAGCTACTGAGCCCGAACAAGCGAAAGGTCCGAGCGACCAACTCGGGCCAGACACAAGGAGAGCAGGAAGCGCACACAGGGAGGTCACCCAGTGCAACGAACCAACCGCAGGACCCCTATCGAAAGGTCGTACTGCAATGCCGATCATACAGGGCCACCAGGCCCACCGAAGGCGGCTCCGGACTGAGGATGTCCGGGTCGAGCTGGCCAGAGCCCACCTGCGCAGGCTGGAAGCTGAGTGGCTTGAGGAAGAGGCCGAGTACTGGCATGCACGGGCTGAGTACTGGCGCTGCCGGCTCCAGCACCCGTCCAGGCGGCGGGCAGCATGACCCGGCCGTACTCGATCATGGGCCAGTCCGAGACTGAGGACGCCAAGCTGCCCGACGGGGCGTACCGGCTTCTCTCAGAGATGCGGTCGCTCGACTACGACGGCGACGGGAAGATCAGGCACAGCCAGCAGACCCTCGCTGTGAAGCTCTCACGTGGAGAGCGAACGATCAGACGACACCTGGCAACCCTGGTGCAACGTGGCTACATCAGCATGGATCTGAGCGGCAGGTCCAACATCATCAAGCTCACGACACCGGCCAATATTGACCGCTCTGGTAGGCCAAAGTTGGCCTCCGGAACAGATAGTAGGGAGCAGATCAAGAGAAAGCCTACAAAGAGAAGTCGGCGGGAGAGGTCGGCCACACAGTCTCCTCCGCACACTTCCAGGGGTTCCGGTCTTCAGAACGTGAACGAGTACGTTGCGAAGTCGTCTCCGAGCCTTGACGGCTATCCGACTCCTTCGCCAACAGCTACTACTACGCCATCACGTACGACTTCGCTCCGAACAACCAAGCTCACCCCGCAGGACATGCAGAAGGTCATCCACGCCTGCTATAGCAATAGCCGGGGCTGCACCAAGCGGTGCGTCCGCGAGTACGAAGGTGCTACGTTGTGAGCAGGCTGACAAAGCTACCCTGCGGAGATGAAGCAGATTCGGAAGCCCAAGAAACCGAAGAAGCCTCCTCGGCCAGTGCCAGCGGTGCAGAAGGGTTGCCCGGTGGATCTGCCCTGGGGGAAGTGAGAGCATCACGACCTCGCCGCCAACGTCACACAGTGGAGGTGACTCACTGAGCGAGAAGCTCCGCGACGTCTACGCCAAGCTCGACTGGGCCGACAAGCACATCGCCGATCTCCACAGCCGCATCCGGACCTACTTCCATAGCGACCCACCAGCGGTTAGCGGCGAACTTGAATTCGACTTGCATCGAAACAGGTCGGACTGGTCCGGAGTCCGCTTCAAGGCTGTCGATGTGTCCATACCGCTCACAATCGGGGACGCGGCCGTGAACCTCCGGGGCGCGCTCGACTACCTTGCCGGAATCCTCGTCCGCGAAGCAGGCAACGACCCGGTGGCAGCCAAGACCCAGTTTCCTATTCTTGAGAGACAACGGCGCGACAGATCTGGAGCGACCCAACCGCCGGACGTAAGGGGCGGCGTCAGCGATGAGGCGTTGAAGATCATTGATGCGGTACAGCCGTACAAGATCCCGACTCGGCTTGACCACCCACTCTTGTTCGTCGGGAACCTGGCGAACATCAACAAGCACCGATCGCTGCCCACCGGCACCAAGGAAATCAGCGACTTGGTCTTTACGCATCCGGGGATTCAACTCGCCCGCTACGCCATCACCCTCGGGCAGGTACGAGACGACTACGCAGATCTAATCTTCACCCTGACCGGCGCTCCGGGCGTTAGAGAGACCGGAGGTGCCTACATATTTGTCGAACACGCGGAAGGTCGGCAGGTGGCCCCGATCCAGGGCCTCAGGGATGCGTCGCGGTTCATTCGTGAGTCAGTCGTCGGTCCCATCGAGCGCATCTGCATCTGACCGTTCTCGTGGTAGCTGTGCGGGCAGTAACAGGGCTAGCCTTGCGGGTCCTGAGCTGAGCCTGAGAGCATCCCTCCTCGTCACACTCAGGAGGTCACCCATGGCGGACGATGCAGCACCGATGGATACGGAACTTCAGGCTGCCCTGAACCAGCGAGCGGACGAGGAAAACCGATTCGAGCCAACGAGCCTCCCCCAGGTGCTCTTCTGCACGGACTGCAAAGCGCTCGTGCTGGAGAACAACCGAGGTGAGCACTACTCCTGGCACCTATGGCTCGACGAGCACACATGGGACAACCAAACGCTGATGAGTTACCACCGTGACTGGCATGCAGAGGATGAGGAGGGAGAGGACCAGGAGCTGGACTGACCGGGGATCTACATGAGCGACACCGCCGTCAACCTGCTCTCCGGTCTGATCGGCGCGATCCTCGGTGGTGTCCTCTCCCTGGTCGGCTCGATCATCGTCAACCGCAGGGAGCGCAGGACAGCACTCCGGCACCAGCTCTACCTGCTGGCGACTGACCTGGCACCCCGGATGGAGGACGCCCGCTTCGGCCGCGTGTCCAAGGCTGATATTGATGACATGGTGGTGCAGGCTGGCAGGCTGTTGCGGTTGGGTGCCATCGCTGGAGGGGATGAGCGCCGGCTGGCCGCCGAGGCGGCCGATCAGTGGCTCAAGGCACGAAACGCGGCCGGCCGGGGTAACGCATCTGATATGACCTCGCACCTGACGAACGCCAGCAACGCACTCGATCAGCTATTGGCCCGGCTTCCGAAGAAGCTCGACTGAGTCTCCGGGGGATGAGATGCCACAGCAGCATCAGTACGACACCGAGAGCCATGAGAACGGGATGCAAGTCCGGGCGATCTGCCCATGCGGGTGGAAGGGAGCTTGGCATCTCTTCAGTCGTCGGGACTGGGAAGACGACGCCTTGCGGGAGTGGAACCGTCACACCGAGCAGCCCTCCAAGGAACGAGAAGAGCCTGGGAAGCCCGATTAGGCTGGAGGGTAGATCAGGGTAACCCCCAGTCTTTCCCAAGCCCTCCTCTTGCCGTTTTCGCTAGGCTGATCCAGCGCGAGGGACCTAGAGAACCCCTCGGGTTAGAGGACCGCGCTGCATAATCTACGCGCCTCCTGATACCGCAGGAGGAAAGCAGGCGAGCAGGGCGGTCTTCGCTCGTCAGAAACGAGACGCAGATCGGCGTATTGTCGAAGCTGCCGCGTTGCTGCTGGTCCCGACTCCGCCCCAGCAAGGAGGCCACCAGTGCCGGCGTTCGAGTTCATCGTGCTGAAGCCGCTGAAAGTCGGTGACAAGACCCTGGAGCCGGGTGAGGTCACGATAGAGCCCAACACCTGGACCGCCAAGATGCGCCAGATCTATCTCGACAGTGGGCACATTCACTATGGCCAGGCGATCCCCGAGGAGTTCGAGCCACAGCCGGCCTTCACAGGTGCCCCACCGGGGTATGACGACCGGGAGCCGTTCCAGCCCAGGGTGAGCACCGAGGTCGCGTTCGAGGGGTCAGGAGCGTGGCGTTGCTGGAACTGTCGCCGCCTGTGCCACCTGCCTGAAGACCTGGGCGACCAGGTCGTGTGGCAGTGCTGGTCCTGTGGTCAACAGGAAACCATCGCCCAGGTTGCCGACCAGCAGCAGCCGGTGAACGTGTCGGAGGAGCAGTACCGGCGCGGTCTCACCAAGGGTGACCCGACGGACAAGCATCAGGTCAACGAGCACCTGAACCCGCACCTGTCCACCCACGAGGCCATCTGCCAGGAGCCTGACTGCATCCGACCACTCGACCACAGCGGCAACCACCGCAACGCAGAGCTTCGGGAGTGGGAGCGCAAGCCTTCCAGTCGTCCGGTGCTGACTGGCCAGTACTCGACCACGCACCTGGACGCCCGCGCTCCTATCGACCCCGCAGCTCCGATCCCTGGGAGGCGATAGCAATGGCCGTCGATGCTGACAAGCTCGCCAAGGCCATCGCCCAGGCCGCTGAGGAGTTCGAGCGCGAGCACGGGAACGAGCAGGCGGCCATCAACAAGGCCATCCAAGAGCTGGATACGACGATTGCCAAGCTCGAAATACTCCGCAAGTACAAGGCCAATCTACGGGTCGCTGGTGCTGCGGAAGAGATCGTGAAGCGTGACGGTGGAAGCTATGAGCGGGCGGTACTGATGTCGCTCGAAGACAAGGAGAACGAGTAATGACCTACAACCTGGTCAACATGACCCCAGTGAACGGGCTCGGATGCCCGGAGACTGGCAGGAGCTCGACGACGTCCAGGACCTGAGTGCCATCCGTCGGGTGTGGTACCGGACGTTCGAGGTCGATGAGGTCGAGCCTGGGACCTTCAGGTACGCAGACACCGCACCAACAGGAGGGCCTTTGGGAAATGGCTGGGCCTCGCTGGAAGGTGTCGCCTACACCAGGAGCGATCTCGTCGATGGCGACGGTCGGAAGGGAGGTTGTCCCGCGGTTCGTAGATCTTGAGGTGGCGGTCCCCCACCTGAGCCCTGCCGTCTGGTAGGTCTCGGGTGATCCGCCAAGAACACCACTTGGAAGGGGACCGCCATGGGCAAGCACTACCAGACCCGGGACGCCGAGGCGAGCACGCTTGGGCTGACCATCCCCGAGGAGGTCTCGGTCGCGCTGGCCGAGATCGCCGAGTCGGCCGCCGAGGGCCTGCTGGCGCTGGCCGTGGGCGCCGGGCTGCAGGTGCTGCAGACCCTGATGGAGGAGTCGGTGGCGGCGCTGGCGGGCCCGAAGGGCAAGCACAACCCCGACCGGACCGCGGTGCGGCATGGCCACGAGCAGGGCTCGGTGACCCTTGGGGGACGCCGGGTCGGGGTGCAGCGGCCCCGGGTGCGGGCCGCCGACGGCTCGGGTGAGCTGCCGGTGGCCGCCTACGAGCTGTTCTCGGGTACCGAGATCTTGGGCCGGCTGGCGCTGGAGCGGATGCTGGGCGGGCTGTCGACCCGCCGCTACCCGGTCGGGCTGGAGCCGGTCGGCGCCAAGGTCGCCCAGACCGCCACGGGCACCTCGAAGTCGGCGGTGTCGCGCCGGTTTGTGGCCATGACCCACACCGCACTGGCGGAGCTGCTGGCCGCCGACCTGTCCGGGCTGGACCTGGTCTGCCTGCTGATCGACGGGGTCCACTTCGGCGAGCACACGTGCGTGGTCGCGCTGGGCATCTCAATCGACGGGACCAAGCACCCGCTGGCGCTGGTGGAGGGCGCCACCGAGAACGCCACCCTGGCCCGCGAGCTGCTGGTTGGGCTGCGGGAGCGTGGCCTGGACGTGACCCGGCCGATCCTGGTGGTCATCGACGGCGCCAAGGCGCTGCGCCGCGCGATCTTGGACGTGTTCGATCATCCCGTGATCGCCCGCTGCCAGCAGCACAAGATCAGAAACGTCCGCGACAAGCTCCCTGAGCGGCTGGGTGGCCCGGTCGAGCACCGCATGCGCACGGCCTGGCACGCCGCCTCCGCGCTGGACGCCCAGGCGCAGCTTGAGGCGCTGGCCCGCGAACTCGACAAGACCCATCCCGGTGCCGCTGCGAGCCTGCGTGAGGGCCTTGCCGAGACCCTGACGGTGCTGCGGCTGGGGGTGCCGCCGACCCTGGCCCGCACGCTGCGCAGCACGAACACCATCGAGTCGATGATCTCGATCTGCCGTGACCATGCCGGCAACGTCAAGCGCTGGCAGGACGGGCAGATGGCGCTGCGCTGGTGCGCCGCGGGGATGGTCGAGGCCGGCAAGCAGTTCCGCCGCGTCAACGGCTACCTGCACCTGCCGGCCCTGCGCACCGCACTGGAGGCTGAGGTTGCCAGGACTGTCACCGGCCCGTGCGAGGATCAGGAGGTGCAAGCGGCCTGATGATCATCGGGGCCGCCACCGAAGTTCAACGGAACTCGGGACATCCTCGTCGGAAGGTGACTGTTCACCGCGAGCTGGACGACATCGTCGCTGTGGAGGTGAGCGGGTAATGGCCACCTGCCACTCCTGCGGCATGCACAAGAGCCAGCCTGGTCCCTGCCAGAGCTGTGGAGCTACTGCCGGCCACAGACTCTCTGACATGGAGTTCGACGAGGTTAGCTTCGTCAAGGCTGGAGCCAATCAGAGGGCGCACGTCGCGCTCTGGAAGAGCGACGACAGAGACAACCATGAGCCGGTGGTGAAGGAGGACGACAGCACCGTTGACGTTGCGGCCAACCTGCTGCTGGACTCCGAACCGAGCCTCACCCGTGCCCAGGCCGTCACCCAGATCTACGAGGCCAGACCGGACCTGTACGAGGCGGAGCTGGGAGCTGAAGCCATCGCCAAGTCCGACCAGTTCGAGAGTGAACGACGGGAGATGTTCGTGGACGTGGAGCGACTGGCTGATCAGCTCCAGCTCTCCAACCGACTCACGCGAGCGCAGGCGATTGCCAAGGCCCTGGCCATGCGCTCTGACATCTACGACCGCGCTGTGCTGATGGCCTCGGACAGCGTGCCGGCGCAACAGGAATCCGCTCGGTGAAGCGTGAGCGAGACCCTGAAAGTCTGCGCTGCGGAGGGCTGCGAGACGGTTCTGCCGACCTACAAGCTCCACGACACGCTCTGTCATGAGCACGGCCGCCAGAAGGCCAAGCAGACGCGAAAGAAGCAGTACGACCCTGGAGAGCTTGAGGCGTTCCGAAGAGCCCTGCTGGAAGAGACGCTGGTCAGCCTGATCCGTGATCCCTCCAGGTGGTCGTGGGAGTCGGGAGGGCTCGACGGCGGCTGGGAAGGTCGAGCACGACCCAGCGGGCGAGCCGACAACACCTGTCCAGGCTGGATGTGCAGAACGCTCCTGGATGCACCGCTTCCCCCTGGGCAGCACTGCTCTGCGGAGTGCAAGCACCGGACGCTGGAGGCCCGAGAGGCGTTCCGGCGTGAGCTGACACAGCTACGGGCTGCTGCCAAGCGTCGGGAGGCGGTGGTCGCATGACGACCCGCGTAGACTCCGCCCATGGCGCGCGTCGATGATCCGCACCACTATCTGGACCGAGCGTTCGAGTACTACGTAACCGGACGCTTCGCTGCGCTCAACAACCTTCGGGTTGCACCGAACCTCTTTCACCATGCGGTCGAGATGCTTGCTAAGTTTCGGCTGCTCCGACATGTTCCAGACGACCGGCTCCCGGAGGAAGTGAAGAAGCTCAAGGAAAAGTACGG
>WNGQ01000711.1_pt1 | contig 88013 bp, 89 predicted proteins | sample 5407661 | NCBI WGS metagenome assembly WNGQ01 (sample SAMN13153382, study PRJNA577476) | soil metagenome | isolation source: 60 cm soil or saprolite under Garry oak tree replicate 2 | place: USA:California | collected 2016-06-15
TTAGGTATCTGAACAGACAAAATTGAAGGGACAGCAACAATCCGCAATCGTCAGCATCATGATGAAACCTATTCTGAGACTCGAATGAAGGCTTTACAATCTGGACGTGCTCGCCTCACTGTGACTTGCTAGATCTCACAACGCGTTTCTCGTTTGGAATGAACCTGGACGATCCATGGAGATACAGTGGTATAGTTCCACCAAGATCGATCATAATTCCACATCTTTTGTCAGTAAGTCTGCCGGAGGGGAAGATTCTTGACGAGGCTGACGATCAAGAGATCAGAGCACACGGAGAGCAAGAGCCTAGCACCGTCGCTGGTCGAGCAGTGCTTGCCCTCGCAGAGAATCTCGTCCAAGCCCGGATCGGGTTTGTTCGTTGCTGGTTTCCCTGGAAATATTTCGAACCGTTCCCAATACCAGAATCGTCGCTGGACCAGCTGCTGGATCGATCATACTCGCAATGGCCTACGGACGATTTTGTCAACACACTAACAAGGAGAGGGATAGGCGTCGTCCCTGTTGTCGCATGCGGCTACCAGAGAATGCTTCCTCAAGGACTAGAACCGGACCCTAACAGAGGCCTCTACCTGAAGAGAGCGTCTATCCATGCCAAATTGCTAGTCCGGCACTACAAGGATCGAGTGAGGTGCTGGCAGATCGAGAACGAACCTAACTGGTGGGCAGAACACGAAGCCGGAGGATGGCGATCCGGCCTTTCATGGGTGCAGGAGCATGGGCTCAGACAAGAGCTTCTCCAGACTCTGAACAACGCCGTCCACACTGAAGACTCGAGAGCCATCACGATAATAAATCTGGAAGCTGATGCTAAGACCCTAGACCCTGGAGCCTACTCTTCCTCATGCGACATTCTCGGGCTGGACTTCTACCCCAACTACAAGTCTGCACATCCCATCAATACAGGGGTCTTGAAGCTTGCCGATCAGGTTGCCAAGGCCTTGGAAAAGCCAGTGATGATATCGGAGACGGGATACCCTAGCGGACCCTCTGTCTTGGGATACACGCCCGATCTACAGGCCAAGTATGTGGAGAGTGCTGCTAGAGAAGCCTGTTCCCTTGACGGTGTAACTGGGATGGGAATCTGGCGCTACATTGACACTGCCTGGAGATCATTCCCACCGCAAGAAAACCACTTTGGACTATTCGACAACAGAGGCAGTCCCAAACCCGCTTGGAATGCGTATTCAGATGTCATCAAAGAATTGAAATGAACCCTCATTCCAAAGAGAAAGCAGTGTCAGCCGAATGAAAGAGAATACCCTCGCAGAGCTCTTGTCCTCGGAAGATAGGAGTTTCTCAAAGCTAGTTTCGCTGCTCGCGGATCTTGCGGTCATGGTCCAGCAGCGCATCCCGAGAGAGCTCGGATTCTCAGGAGGCGTCAACGTTTACGGGGAGAAGCAGTTAGAGATGGATGTCTGGTCGAACGAGCTCTTCACGAAGAAGCTTCTGAAGAGCGGCTTGGTTAGAAGGATCGCCTCGGAGGAGATGGAAGAAGTCGCAGAGTCGAGATCAGGCGAATACTCTATCGTTCTCGACCCCTTAGACGGCTCGTCCAATCTGAAAAGCAATAACCTGATCGGCACCATCGTCGGGGTCTACCATGACAAGCCTCTCCCTACGAAGGGCAGGGACCTGCTCGCCGCCATGTACTTTCTCTACGGGCCATTCCTTCAGCTAGTCCTCGCACTCAAAGACGGAGTGAAGCTCTCCGCTGCGGCAGGAAGAGGAGTCGGAGCCAAGAGGTTCATCTCCGACGGGCAAGTACACAAGCTTCCCAGACCGCCCACGGTGTTCGGTATCGGCGGACTGAGAGAGAAATGGACTCCTACGGTGAAACAGTTCGTGGAAAGTCTAGAGAAGCGCAAACTCTCTCTTCGATATGGGGGGTCTTTCGTAGGCGACTACAACCAAGTCTTGTCTAGGGGCGGATTCTTCGCGTATCCAGAACTAACAGATGCGCCTCAGGGAAAATACAGACTCCAGTTCGAGTCTAACCCGATCGGGTTCATAACAGAGAAGGCTGGCGGTAGAGCTAGCACCGGAACTGGAAACATCTTGGATGTTGAGCCCACCAGTGTGGTCCAGCGAGTCCCAACCTATTTGGGTGATTCAGATCTAGTTATGGAGTTCGAGTCGCTCCATAAGACCCAGAGTCGGTCATAATGAAGTCACGAGTTGCGATTGAGCCTTCGATTCTGAGCGCAGACTTTGCTCGGCTTGGCCAGCAAGCGAAGGAAGCTGAAGACGCAGGAGTTGAAGGCATACAGATAGACGTGATGGACGGCCACTTTGTCCCTAACCTTACCTTCGGACCCGGGGTCGTTAAATCGCTGCGGAAATCGGTGAGTCTTTTTCTAGACGCTCATCTGATGATTGATAATCCCGGCGTCTTTCTCGAGGAGTTTGCGCGAGCAGGAGCGAACCGGATCATTGTGCATCAAGAGGTCTGCAACGATCTCCCGGAGATTCTTCGTTCAATCCGAAAGCTGAAGGTAGAAGCAGGAGTAGCTGTAAACCCCGCCACCCCTGTCACTGCCATCGAGAAGGTTCTCAATCTTGCCGATTGTGTTCAAGTAATGACCGTTAACCCTGGATTTGCTGGCCAACGCTTCAAGGAAGACCAACTGGGAAAAATCCGGTCGCTGAGACGGGAGCTCGACCAAGGAGGCTTGAAGGCCTCGATCGTCGTAGACGGTGGTATCGATCCGAAAACCGCACCATTGGCAGTGAAAGCAGGCGCAACCGTCTTGGTGGCCGGGTCCAGCATCTACAACCAGTCGGGTACAGTGGCAGAGAATGTGCAAACATTGCGGAATAGCATAGGAGCGACCGTGGCCACGGTCAACCCTTCTGTTGATAGATGAACTACCAAGGTCAGAAATGAATGATCCCGCGTAGGGAAAGGAGGGCTCAGATTGAAGTACACAAATCGATTGTGACCCCTCCAGAACAAATCATGACGGATGATTCCCTAGCGGGCTTCGCTACACTCAGCGATCTTGAAGAGGCTGCGTCGAAGAAAGCTGACAAATCCGCTTGGGCCTACATCCAGGGAGGCGCTGGCGAAGAGTGGACAATGAGGGCCAACCGGGAAGCCTTTCATCGGAGGACTCTACGACCAAGAGTCCTAGTTGATGTCGAAAATCTAGAACTCGGAACAACGATTCTCGGAACGAAAGTGTCTGCTCCATTCTATGTCTCGCCGACCGCATCTCATGGTTTGGTTCACCCTGACGCGGAGGCCGCTACAGCCAGGTCGGCGAGCCAAGGAAACATCCTCGCAGGGTTCGGTACCCTCGCATCTATTTCCTTGGAGGATATTGCCCGGGCGGCCCCGGGGGGTCCGAGATGGTTCCAGCTCTATTTACAGCCAGAGTTCTCAACCACAAAGAGGAGGGCCAACTACAAGGCCATAGTTTTGACGGTCGACATGCCTGTCGCCGGCACTCGGGACGGAGAGACCAGGGCAGGCTCTCCGTTAGCGTCGTCTATCGTTCTGGGAAATGGTCCAGAGGTCGTTAGGCCCCTTCGGAATCCCATCATCGAAGGCGATCATGCGCATATTCGCAAGGAGGCATCCAACACCTGGGATGTCCTAGACCGTCTCCATGAAACAACTCGACTCCCATTGGTGTTGAAGGGAATCCTGACACGGGAGGACGCTCGGCGCGCGGTTGATCATCGCGCGAAGGCCGTTGTGGTCTCGAATCACGGTGGACGCCAGCTGGACGGTGCTCCCGCATCATTAGATGCTCTTCCAGAAGTAGTAGAAGAGGTCGGGTCTGAGATCGAAATCTATTTCGACGGTGGGATAAGGCGAGGCAGCGACATTGTCATGGCTCTCGCCCTCGGAGCCAAGGCAGTCGGGCTCGGACGCCTAGTTCTCTGGGCCCTCGCAGCCGGCGGAGAGGCAGGCGTCTCAAAGCTGCTATCTCTCCTAAAGACGGACCTCGCGACGGTCATGGCCCTCACTGGTCGACGGACATTATCTGAGATAGACAAGAGCCTAGTTAGCACGCCTCGATGATATCAGCAGCCGATAAATGGACAGAGCACACTCGTCAGAAAGAGCCGCGTGACTTCATCGAAGCTTGAGCAAATCCTCGGTGTAGGAGTAGGTATCGTCTGGATCTGCCTCGGCGGTGTTCTGACGATTTTCAGCCTTGCACCATGCCTGTTCTTCCAATTCCCACAATTATCCCGGAATTGTGAGTTGACTATACCTCCAATCGCACTCATTTCAGGATTCCCGCTCTTGGTAGTAGGAGTTCTAGGGATGGTTCTTGGTGTGCTTTCACTAGTTTGGAAGAAGAGGTGAAGCATTCTCGTGAGTTAGAACGAGACTACCTGAAGCAGGAACGCTTCAGATGGTCTTAGTCGGATGGTCCGAAATCTATCACTGATTTTATGTCGTCTTTGGTGGGGCTGTAAGCCTGGGTGTAATCAGAGAGTCCAACCATCTTGGTGATTAGCGATTTGAGAACTCCTGGAAATCGTTTTTGGATAGTTTTGAAGTCTTGAATCCCGCTGACAAAGTATCGTTTGTTCGCGTTAACTGAACCGAATGTTATCTTGTTGCCTAGGACAATGTCATCGTAAGAGTGTCCAATGTCTTGCGTGGCCAGGTTGGGTCGATAAATCCCCAACAGGCAGAGAACACCATTGTTATTCAGCAACCCTTGCGCCTCAGCGGCCAGCGAGGCTACTCCAGTCTCCTCCATGATCAGGTCGAACTTCCCAAGACCACTGATTGGTTGATCGTTGGCGTTGACGTAGGTACCTCCAATCTTCTCCACTGCACGAGCTTTGAGACTATCCTTGGGCCTTGTGGCAACCGCGGTCACATCTAGACCTCTGAGCCTGAGGAGCAACACGGTGAGGAGGCCGACAGGACCTGTCCCAAGGACGAGCGCTCTCTCCGGTTTCCAGATCATTCTCTCCTGAATTCTGAAGCTCTGAAAAACACCCTTCTCGGCAACACTCGTCGGCTCCAGTAGTACAGCCACATCCCGCAATTCCGCGGGCACTGGAACGAGGAAGTTGAGGTCTGACACCGAGTATTCCGAACAGAAGCCGTGGAGCCCCTTGATCCCGTGCTCCTTATACTGTCCCGTGAGGCACATGTCGGATTCTTCGTTCTGACAGTTGAGGCATTCGTCAGGTCGCCTCACGGTAGGGACTACAAGGTCACCCTTCTTTATCCCTGTGGAGTTGTTTGTTATCTCTTCGACAATGGCTAGACACTCGTGTCCCAGTATCAGATAATCGGAACCTGAAGGCGGTTCTCCATAGGCGCCTTGAATTATCTCTAGGTCAGTTCCACAGATGCCGATCTTGTTGGCTCGAAGGAGAGCCTCTCCGGCGGAGGGGCTAGGCTGAGGAGCATCAATTAGGCGGACACTGCCGGCTTTCCCCGGAGTTACAACGATTGCTTTCAGAGAATTATCCTATCCGGGCCAGCAAGCTTCGAATTACACTCCGTTACGATTCCATTGGGTTCTTCAGCATGCGCCGTCGTTGCGGATGGTCTAAGGAGTCTTCTGCAGACTATCGAGTCGCGCCTTGACGGTATCTACCAGCTGCAGTCTAAGATCTTCTCCTCGCAGTTTCTTCTCCTTCACGCTTGCGAGCTGCTTAGCCAGTGTATTGTCGCCCAGCATCTTAACCCAGTTCTCGAAATCGCCTCGCCCGAGGTGAAACTGGAGAGACGTGGTGTCGATCGTGTTGATTATTCCCAGAAAGTCCGTTAGATTCCGGGCAGCGGCACCTGTCGGTGCGCCCATTGCTCGGTAGAAGTAGAAGGCGTTCTGAGGTGGGACGCTTCGGAGTATATTGGAGGCAACATTTCTCAACGCTTTCGTTGGCACTATCTCAAATCCTTGCTCCATACGCGGAAAGCGCTTGGCTAAAACTCTGTCTCTTTATGTGCGAGAGTAAACCGTGTTTCAAGCATGCCGAGCATCAAGGAAGAGTCCGACAAGGGATCCGGCCCGCAAGAGTTCCGCAAGGTTAGAAAGGTCTGGATGTTCTCGCATGAGTGTGCCGGCATAGCTCAGGCAGGCGGATTAGGCGAGGCTGTAGCAGGTCTGGCGAAGACCCTGGGGTTGGATTATAATCTCGATGTGACGGTCTTCCTTCCGAGCCATGGAAGACACCTGGAACCTCGCGTCAGAGAATCGTACGCTCTGAAGGAAGATTCAACCTTCATAGCTCAAGGGTATCGGACCGGGGTCAATGGCGTCTACTATCCGTTTCTATCAGGCGTCGAGAAGGGACGCAGAGAAGCTGTCGACTACGTCCTGGTCAAGGGACTCGATACGCCAACAAGCCGTTGGCTAGACGACCCACTGTTGTACGATCATGAGTTGACGTTTGAAAAGATGGCTCTGTTCGCCCGCACCGTCAAACTCTACTCCGAATATCTACTATCAATGAACAGACCCTTGGAACTACCTGATCTGATCCACGCGAACGACTGGCACATGGTCCCAGCAGGAGTAGCGGTCAAACAGAATCTGCAGCAAAAAGGATTCCCGGTCCCACTCGTTTTCACAGTTCACCTTCTAAGCACAGTGACATTACCCTGGCACTACGCATCCGCGGAATGGTGCGGGATAGAAGATCAGCCACACAGGATAAGATTCGGAAGACGCAGCTCGCCGCCGATGACATACAGACAGGTCTGGGAACGACGATGCCACAATTCTCTCGAAAGGTTTGGCTGCTACGAGGCTGACTATGTCACATCGGTCAGTGAGTCCTATCTAGCCCAGGACGTCATGCGGTACGTGGGGAATGTGATCAGAGGAAAGAGCGGGCACATCTACAATGGTTGTGACTGGGACCCCGACACGATTAAGGAGACAATACTCGCAGAAAGTCGGCCGCCCGCCAAGGCTCCAGAAGGACTGACGCTGGCAAACCGGTGGGACCTCAGAGGTTTTCTACTTACGCGTGGAATCGCTCAAATCAATTTCGAAAACTCAACCCGGGACCACAGAGGGTCTTCCACGAAAGGCAAAGACCCTGGTGTAGTTGAACCGTTCGAGCAGGATGGCCCTCTCGTACTAATGACCGGCCGGCTAAGCCCTCAGAAAGGAGCCGACCTACTCCTCGACGCAGTTCCCCTCGTAGTAATGGCAATACCAACTGCAAAGTTCCTTCTCTTCCTACTTCCCTCCGGCGACGCGGAACAGATGTCCTCCTTAGAAGAGGGGGCTTCTGACTATCCCGATAATGTCAGGGTGATTTTTTCTAGGCATCCTCAAACCTACGTGATGTCCCATGTTGCAACGGATGTTTACGCTATGCCTTCACGGTTCGAACCTTTCGGCATAAGCGCGCTCGAAGCAATGGTCACAGGAAACCCGGTTGTCGGGAGCAATATTGGTGGAATCAAAGAGACTGTTCTGGACTTCGAGGCTCACCGAGATTCCGGAACTGGAATGTTGTTCCCCCCAGGCGACACGAAAGAATTGGCCGAATCATTGATCACTCTACTCCATGTAATGCAGATTGACGAGTACGCACAACGCGCGGATGATTATCCCATCGACCTAGTCCATGGCATATCTAGCAAACCTCTAGGAGAGATGGTCAGGCAGAACCCTACTTTCGGCTCAAAGATCAGGGAAAACTGTAGAACTAGGGTCGAGCGGAATTTCAGATGGGAGAATGCAGGTCGAATGGCATTGGAAAGATACGGCGCGGCAATGAACTCTGTCGGGACCTCTTCTGGTCATAAGCCTACCCAGGATGACCGTCTCAACTCGCATAGAAACATGGGATCCCATCCTAGTCCTCGCTTCTGAAGAAGAGGGCGCTCAAAGGTGGAATAGTGATCGAGATGGAATCGCTCTTCCCATGGGAGGGACGTGGATATGCGTCGACTCCGCCTAAGTTGCCCTGTCCGCTGCCTCCATATTCCAAAGCGTCACTGTTCAGGACCTCTTTCCATCGCCCGCCTTTAGGGACTCCTAGCCTGTAGTTCTTACGAAGGACGGGTGTGAAATTGCAGACGGCGACGACCATATGCTCAGGTTTCCTTGCCCGTCGGACAAAGCTAATGATACTCTTCTCCCAGTCCTGAATGTCAAGCCACTCGAACCCGAGACGCTCAAAGTCCAGCTGGTGCATAGCCAGCTCCGCTCGGTAAAACTTGTTTAGATCCTTCAGCCACAGCTGGATTTTCCTATGTTTGTCATCATCTATCAAGTGCCAGTCGAGGCTCTTCTCAAAATCCCACTCGTCCCATACTCCAAACTCTCCACCCATGAACAAGAGCTTCTTCCCTGGATGCCCGTACATGTAGCCATAGAGGAGGCGCAGGTTCGCAAACTTCTGCCAAACGTCACCAGGCATCTTCCCGAGCAGAGAGTTCTTGCCGTACACGACCTCGTCATGTGACAGCGGCAGAACGAAATTCTCCGCGAACGCGTACCAGAGGCTGAAGGTCAGTTGGTCATGATGATGCTTGCGATACACAGGGTCTTTACCCATGTATTCGAGTGTATCGTGCATCCATCCCATGTTCCATTTCATCCCAAAACCTAGCCCGCCTAGATATGTGGGTCGTGAGACCATTGGCCAGGCGGTCGACTCCTCCGCGATCATCTGCACATCATGATGTGCATGATAGACTGCCTCGTTGAGTTCGCGGAGAAACGAGATAGCCTCCAAGTTCTCTTTGCCTCCGTACTTGTTGGGAATCCACTCTCCCTTCTTGCGCGAGTAGTCTAGGTAGAGCATGGACGCGACTCCGTCGACTCTCAGCCCATCTGAATGGTACTTGTCCAGCCAGAACAAGGCACTGCTCAACAAAAACGACCGGACCTCGTTCTTTCCGAAGTCGAAGATGTAGCTGTTCCAGTCGGGATGATAGCCCTTCCTCGGATCCGAGTACTCGTAGAGGTGAGTCCCGTCGTAATAGGCGAGCCCATAGGCGTCCGAGGGGAAGTGGCTGGGAACCCAGTCTAAGATTACACCCAGTCCTTGCTTATGCAGCTCGTCGACTAGGTGAATGAAATCCTCGGGCAGTCCGAACCGGCTTGTAGGTGCGAAGTAGCCGAGCGTCTGATACCCCCAGGACCGATTGTAGGGGTGTTCCATTATTGGAAGAAGTTCGACGTGTGTGAAACCCAAGTCGGAAAGATAGCGTGGCAGAACAGTGGCGGTTTCTCGATATGTCAGCCAGCGGTTGTTGTCTTCAGGGGCTCGTTTCCATGAGCCGAGATGCATCTCGTAGATTAGCCATGGTGACTCGAGCGAGTTGTTCGCTGAACGCTTGTGCATCCATTCCGCATCGTTCCATGTGGGTTTGAGGTCCCATACTATCGAGGCTGTTCTGGGAGGGAGCTCCCAGTAGAGGGCGAAGGGATCGCCCTTGTCCATCGAGTATCCGTGGTGAGCCTTTGACTCTATGTGATACTTGTAGACGGCTCCTCGCGATATTTTCGGAATGAAGCCTTCCCAGATTCCTGACCCGTCGCTTCTCGTCCTCAGGGAATGGCTGCCGGGCCGCCAGCCGTTGAAGTCTCCGATGACATCGACATGGTTAGCGTTGGGAGCCCACACTGCAAACTGGGTTCCGTCTTGTTCGTCAACGATGATCGGATGTGAACCTAGTCTATCGTGGAGTTGCTGGTGTTTTCCCTCCCTGAAGAGGTAGACGTCATAGGGGGTAAGCAGCTCATGCTCTACGACTGGTCCGACGGTCAAGGGGAAAGCGACGGGTGGAAGAGTAGAGGCTGTAGTGCTAAGCCTTACGATTCTGCATGAACGATGCTCTTAGCCCGTTCGGCGACTGTGACCTGGAAGTCTGTGCCCTCCCATTTGTCGGCTTCGGGCCAGAAGAAGGTGAAGACAATATTCGCACCGGGGGAGAGTCTGTTCGTCGGTAGATCTACATAGTGGACCCCGAGTCCTGTGTCAATCGTTTTCGAGTCTTTTGTAGTCTGCCAGTTGTCATCGCTCCAGTGGACCAGTACCGGCACCAGGACTTCGACACGCAGGATCTTTCCTTCGGGGACTGTAGCTGTTTTCTGATTGAACCTCCAAGAGCCAAATTTGGACAGGGTCTTACCTCTCTGATACCGTGCCACTGTCTGCGGTGGAGTGTCGAAGACATGTCGATCGTGCAGGGACCTGACGAGCTTGATGTATTCCGCGTGAGCCCACACGAGGGGCATCGCAGAGCCTGAAGGGCGCCCGTTGTGGAGTCCTCGCTTCGGAATGTCGTCAGCATCCCAGACCTGTTCAGGAATCAGACCGCCTGGACTCGCCTGAGCCTCCATGACATGGAGGAGACGATCAGCTTCTTCGAAATTTCCATTCGACAGCTCATAGTGCGCTCTCTCCCCCGCCAACAGGGGCCATCCTCGTCCAACGCCTGTGCCGTCGAAGGGAGAGCCGTCATCGTGTTCTCCATAGCCGTCAAGATTGTACCTGTGCCAGACAGGACCCGTCCGTGTCTCTTTTCGCAGGATTTTGTCGATGACCTTCACAGTGTCGATTATCTTGGGGTCTTGCGGCGATCGTAGTCCGTATCTGACGAGGGCGAGAGCGTCAACACTCACTATCTGTTCTACCGGCAGAACGTTCTGTCCAAGGGGACGGTTCTTTATCGCGACGAGAGCCGTAGAAGCCGTGTCGGAATCAGGCACGTTAGCGGGAGAAATTCTGACATAGTAGCCGGTTACTCCAACTTTCTTCGCAAGTTCTGTCCCGCCAACATAGGTCCAGCGTTCTATGTTCTCATTCCAATTATCGGCCGTTTCTCTAAGGTAGTTTGCAAGTCCGAAGTCTCCCTTCAGTTCTGCAAAGTCCGCCGCGGCGAGGATGGCTGCCACTTCAACGGCTATCGTGAAGGGCGAGTATCCACCATCTTCCTCCCATCTGTCCTGTTGTGTAACTGGTCCATTCCGGACCAGATATCCTGCGGCCCGTTGTATCATCGGCCATGGATCGAAGCCTGTCAGCGCATCCAATCGTTTCAGATGATCCGCTACCAATATCGGGAATGCCGTCTCGTCCATCTGCACGCCACCCCAGTAGGGGGAGCCGTCCAGCCACATGTTCTGCAGCCAATGTCCATCCTGCTCTTGCGTGGACATCAAATAGAGCAGGGTCTCCCTTGCATGCGCCACATCACCGGAAGCGATCAGGCCTCCTGCGGCATGCGCCAAGTCTCTGGGCCAGATCAGGTGATATCCGCCAAGATCATCATCGCCTTTGCTGAATCCCCACGGTATCGAGAGGCTTGCGATCACCGCGCCTGGATAGGATTTTTCCTCGTGAGTCCGGAGGACTGTATTGCTAACCCTGTAGAGGTCGAAGCCTGATTCGTGCGTCTTGCCCAAGTCCATGGTCTGGGACCGGGACTCCAACCAGCCCTCAACGAAGGACCTCTGTACACCGTCAAAGTCCTTGAGAAGCGCGTTTCGAGCCTGCTGTCCCGCCTCGTCGGGCGTTCTTCCAAAAGCCATAGCTGTGACACACTCGCCGTCACCATTCATCAAGTCAAGCTCGGCAGTGAGTGCGATGTTTCCGTTAGGGGCATTGGTGTATTCCCATTTCATCTTCTTGTTGACATTAACATCCTGCCAGCCATCACTTACTCCAACGTATCCACAGCTCATTTTTCTGAAGGGTATTGAGCTGGCGAGCGCTAATGCCGTCCCTTCTCTCTGCGCGAACAGCATCGGGGTGCCCTTGTAGCTACCCACCCAGCCATTGTTTCCATAGCCACGATTGCCAATGTGCGGAGCAAGAAGAGCAAAGACGCCATAGTCTTCGAGTTTTCCTTTGACCGGGTCGAAGTGAACCTTCTGGAGTAGAACATCTCGTTCCGGGTCAGTTATGACCGTCTTGGTCAAACGGTAGCGACCTTTCTTGCACGAGTTCACTAACTTGTAGGCCGGGACTCCTTGTTCCAAAGGAGAGATACGTCTAAGGGTGTCCCGTTTTTCCTCTGAAAAGTACTGGTCTCCATCGGCGACCAGGAATTCCATGTCTCTAGTGTTAGCCTGATCAATCCTGGGATAGTACACCTCATTCAGGATCCCGTGCGATATTGTGAACCATACTCTGCTCTGGTAGCTGGCCGAGGTTCCGACTCCTTCCTTGGCGCTGGAGGTCCAGCGGGGAGAGATTCCGGGCCATCCAGGCGCAGTGTTGTCGTTGGATTGGCTCATTGTTCTTTCATTCAGGTCGTCCCCGTTTCTCCTCATCGATATTAAGGCGTGGAGCGGAGGGCATTTTTAGACAGCCTCCGACCGAGTTGAACTATCCTTTGTCTAAAGCCGGACACAACTCCTTTCAGAGTGGTGGAGCCTTTCTGAAGGCTGTCGTATTCGATATGGATGGGACTCTCGTCAGTAGCCTCGCTCTAATTCATCATTGCGAGAACGAAATCTCGCAAAAGTATGCTGGCAAACCCCTGACTCTCGAGGAGGTCATTTCGAAGTTCGGACCCCCAGCGCACAGTATAATCCGTGGAATAACCGCCAGCCTCGCGGAGGAGCTTCAGAATCGAGCTGTCACGGAGTATTATGATTGTTATAGCCGAAACGTTCCCGGCAGAGTACTGGTCTTTCCTGGGATAGCAAATCTTCTAAAACGAATTAGATCATCAAGGCGACGTCTAGCTCTCATGACCGGAGTCGAAAGGATCATGATGGAATTCACCCTCAAACCTTTCGGGTTAGAGAATTACTTCGAGGAGCTCGTAACAGCGGATGATGTTCAGAATAGTAAGCCAGACCCAGAGGGAATCCTGCTAGCAGTGACACGGCTCGGCGTCAAGCCTAGAGAATCCATGTATGTGGGTGATTCGCCCGCTGACATTGTTGCGGGAAGGCGGGCAGGGGTCCTCACTGGAGCGGCAATGTGGAGTCCGGAGAATCGCGGAGACCCTTCAAAGGAACAGCCCGACCAGGAATTTCGGAGCGTACAACAACTCTCGGACTTTCTGTTTCCCAGACGACGAAGAGGCCAAGAACCATATTTTGGCCCCGAAAGAACCTAGTAGATCATTTCTTAGCGCTTGGCTGGTCTTTGGTTCCATACTGAAAAGTCAAAAGGTCCGTTCCAAACGGATTCGTGTTTCAGGTTGAAGATAACAGACGTCGAAGTCTACCAGTTAGGTGAACCCTCCTCGCCTGGAAGCGCGACCTGGGCCGGAAACTCCATCCTGTTGAAACTGACAACCTCCGATGGGACCGTTGGCTATGGCGAGGCGGTTCCAACCCTCAGAGTTCAGCCCGTGATACAGTCTCTCCATGAGGTCGCCCGGGTCTACAAGGGAAAGGATCCTCTAGACATGGAGTTGAACATTCACGAGTGGCACAAGCATGACTTCTACCTACCCGTCTCTTTCGAATCGACAACAGCCCTCAGCGCGTTCGACATAGCATGCTGGGATATAGCCGGTAAACACTTCGGTGCTCCCATCCACCGGCTCATCGGAGGTAGCTTCCGAAACAGCGTCCGAGTCTACGCTAACGGCTGGTACGACAAGTGCGTCACACCCGAACAGTTTGGAACACGCGCCGACAAGTTCGCCGGAATGGGCTACACTGCTCTGAAGTTTGATCCCTTCGGATCCCACTACGACTCCATCGACAAGAAGGGGATCGACAGGGCTTACGAAAGAGTGAGAGCAGTCAGGGACGCTACTAAGGGTGGGGTCGATCTCTTGATAGAGCATCACGGAAGATTCGATCCCAACTCGGCCATAGCCATCGCTCGAAGACTGAGAGAGTTTGACCCTTTGTTCATGGAGGAGCCAGTGCATCCCGATAATCTTGAGGGACTCCGAAAATACAGAGAAGCAACAGATGTGCGGGTTGCGTTGGGTGAGAGAATACTGACGAAGGAGCAAGCAGCCTACGTCGTCTCAAACAATCTAGCCGACTATTTGCAGATCGACTTAACAAACATTGGCGGGGTCACGGTCGCTCGAAAGATCGCCGCGATCGCTGAAGCCTATGGAGTGGAGATGGCGTTTCACAACGCTTTCGGACCCGTACAGAACGCCGTGACCATACAGGTAGACGCGACGATTCCGAACTTTCTCATTCAAGAGTCCTTCTATGACTGCTTCCCTGCATGGAAGAGACAGCTGGTGAAGGACCAGTCGAAGGTGGAGAATGGACACACCAATGTGCCTACGAGACCAGGTATCGGTGTTGAGGTCGACGAGAACCTGCTAGAGGCGCATCGCGCTCAGGGTCAGGAATACTTCAACCCCGACGAGCCTGTTTGGGTCGTAAAAGAGACATGGAAGGACTAGGGCGGCCACATCGAGTCAAGGGAAGACGCGTGGTTGCTCTGACTTCCACGAAGAAAGAGTGGTTAATCGTCTGCGCCACGATTAGGTATGTCGGGATGATCGTTCTCGTTCTTGCACTGGGCTTTTCGATCATCAATCCAATCCTTGGGGTTGTTCTCATTCTGCCTGTGGCTTTTGGATCTAACCTCGCTTTGAGACTCTTAGTAGAGGTAAGCTTCCGAAGCCTTGTTCTTTACGCGGTGTATGTAGGGGCAGTTCTCGGACTCGCAGGCCTCTGGCTCCTCTCAGTCATAAGTGCTGGTGTGGCCGCGATCGTTCTCGTTCCTATAGCCGTGAGCTATTGGATCCTGTCTTGGTACGCGAAATAAGAAATCGTGGAACAGTCTCGAAATCGTTAGAATCCTCCATGCGTCGAGTTCGCGCGAAACTCAGCTCTGGCCTAACACTTGACAAGCTGCACCGCGATGTCCTCATCGCGATGGATAAGGCTCTCGAAGCGGCGAATCCGGCTAGTATCGTAAGAAGCCGTGTGAAGTTTGACCGCGATACGCTTCGCGTAGACAATATCGCTTATCTTCTAAACAAATATCGAAGGGTCTTCGTCATCGGAGCGGGAAAAGCAAGCGGCTACATGGGCGAGGAACTGGAGAAACGGCTGGGGAGCAGGATCACCAGCGGGCTTGTCATAGTGCCAGATTATCTTCGACCTTGGCCGAAAGGTCGTCGAATCAAGTACTACTCTGGCACTCATCCGATTCCATCGCAGGAAAATGTCGACGGAGTAGTCCAAATGATCGAATTGGCGAAAAATGCCAGCTCGAATGATCTTGTCATTCTTGCCCTCTCAGGGGGAGCTTCCGCATTGATGGATTATCCTCTACAAGGAATTACCTTGTCAGACGAGAGAAAGACAACGGATCTGTTGCTGAAATCTGGGGCGAAGATTCAGGAAGTCAACACCGTGCGAAAGCATCTTTCTCAGGTAAAAGGAGGACGCCTGGCCGAGACTCTTCGAAATACTCGTATCTTGACCCTGATCATTTCAGATGTTGTCGGAGACCGGCTCGACGCTATAGGCTCGGGGCCAACCGTGCCGGATCCGACCACTTACGAGGAGGCCAAACAAGTTCTAGCTCGCTACGGCATATGGTCAAAGACCCCCGCTCGCGTCAGGAACGTAGTGGAACTTGGAAGGAAGGGGGCCATAGCTGAGACTCCAAAGGACGATCGATTCTTTGGACCTGTGAGGAATCTTGTGATCGGAAGCAATCGTGAGAGCTGCTACGCCGCAACTGCATATATGAAGCGCAGGGGGTACAATTCTCATGTTTTGTCAACTCACATTGTTGGAGAAGCGAGAGAAGCCGGCAGAATCTTGGGGTCAATTGCGACAGACATGCGCAACAACGAATGGTTTTCGCCCCCAGGCGCGCTGGTAGCGGGAGGAGAAACGACTGTTACGGTTCGGGGAAAAGGGAAGGGTGGAAGAAACCAGGAATTGGCCCTAGCCGCGGCGATCGCGATAGATGGATCAGAGAATCTTGTCCTAGGCTCTTTTGGAACCGACGGGGTTGACGGCCCAACCGACGCTGCGGGGGCCTTGGTCGACGGAATCACCATCGAAATGGGTCGCAGACGCGGCATGGACCCTGAAATATTTCTTGAGAACAATGATTCGTACAGCTACTTTTCACGATTAGGCAGCCTCTTGAAAACAGGGCCTACCGGGACTAACGTAAATGATGTCATGATCCTTGCCGCGAAATAGGATCCCACTCGCGCCGTAAGCGTTTCGGGAAGAGCTTGAGACGGGTTACGGTGAAGCAAAATGCTCAGAGGGTCTGTCAGGCAGCTGTGACGTGAGATGGTCGAATTATCGAGAAGATTGTTTGTTCGTCTGTTTCTGGTAGCAGCAGCTGTTTTCGCGTTCTTTACTTTCGTGCTTCTGCTTCCTCTTGAGGGTTCCCAACATTTGCAATGCTACGATAGTTCTTGCCAAGATGTCACACAGTTCGGGTCTCTTAGCTACGTTTTCCTCTGTGAGGGAGCGATATACCAGACCAATGGCCAATACTGGCTCGCACCTTGTGTGCGCAACCTCTAGCCAGGCAAGATTAGGGTTCCAGGGCCAGCGAAGTTCTATTTGTCTCTGTAAGGGAACAGGTATGACAAACTGGGTTTGTCGTTCCAATCAACGTAGCAAGTCTTCAACTGCGTGTAGCATTCAAGTCCGTATTTTGATCCTTCTGCGCCGAGTCCTGACTGGCGGAACCCTGTATGAGCTCCCTGGAGCTGTTCTGGTCCGACTTGGTTGATGTAGGATTCGCCGAACTTTATCCGGTTCATGGCCTTCAGAACCCGAGTACTGTCCTTCGTGAACACGTACGATGCTAGGCCATACTTCGAGTCGTTCGCATAGTCGATCGCCTTGTCAAAACTCTCAACCTCCAATATCGGGACGACGGGCCCGAAGATTTCGTCTTGGACAAGCGGAGACTGCTGCTTCACACCTCCGATTATAGTCGGTTCGAGGAACCAGCCCTTATCGCGTGACGGAGGTCTGTCGCCGCCTATGATGACCTTGTCACCTTCCTCCTCAGCTTTCTCTATGAAGTTCATGCTGGTCTGTCTTTCTTCCCTGCTGACCATTGGTCCGAGATCGGTACCGGGTTGTAGAGGATCTCCAATCCTGAGGTTCTTTGCCATCCGGACGAATTCTGGAACGAACTTGTCCTTGATCTTCTCGTCAACATACATCCGTTCGGAGCAGATGCATGTTTGGCCGCAGTTCCAGAACCTTGCCCATATTGCGCATTTCAGCGCCCATGGAATGTCCGCGTCATGCCAGACGATGAACGGCGCTTTCCCGCCTAGCTCAAGGATGAGCTTGGGAAGATGATTCGAGGAATGTTCCATAATCGCGCGTCCTGCCTCCGTGCTGCCGGTCATCGTGACGAGACCCGTAATCTTGTTCGTCACCAATTCCTCTCCAACCTCTGATCCGCTGCCTGTGACAACGTTCACGACTCCTTTCGGAAATCCTGCCTCTTCCATCAGCTTTACCATCTCGATAGTGCTGAGAGGCGTGTTGCTCGACGGCTTCGTCACGACAGTGTTTCCAGTGATCAAAGCAGGCGCGAGCTTCCTGGCGACCGTTGCTGACGGAAAATTCCAGGGAGTAATCGATGCGACGACTCCGATAGGCAGCTTGAGTATCATTATCGTCTGTCGAGGGTTGTCGCTGGGAAGAACGTCACCCTCAATCCTCCTAGCAAAGCCGTGGTAGTACTCGAAGTTGGACGCAGCGCCATCTATCTCAGCCCTCGCCTCGAAGAGAGGTTTGCCCTGCTCCGCAGTCAAGATTTTAGCCAACCTCTCCTTATCTCTTCGAATCAGCTGAGCGGCCTTGAGCAGAAAGGACGCGCGCTGAATTGGGGCTAGATCCTCCCACTTCGGTTGGGCCTTTTCCGCGGCTTCTAGTGCTTCTTTCGTCTGTTCGCGGCTAGCCTTGGGGACAGACGCGATTACTCGTTCCGTAGTTGGGTTGACCACCTCGATTCTTTCTTCTTTCTCTGAATCGACCCATTCGCCGCTGATGTACATTCGGTACCGGTTCGCTGAGGCCCGTGCCACGGAAGTGCTTGTCATTTCTCTAGGATCCCCGTTTCAACAATCCCGCTTCTCGAAGAAACCCTGCGACGGACTCTTTCTCCTTACTGGTGAGCGGTTGAAGCGGTTGTCTGACACTCCCTACTGGCATTCCGATCATTCTCATCGCTTCTTTCAACCCTGCGGGAAATCTTCCGACTCCGATTGCTTCTATGACTGGCAGTAGCTTTGACTGGTTGCTTCGAGCGGCTTCGAGGTTATTTTTCCTGAATTCATCGAATATCGCACTGGCGAGTTTCGGGGCCACGTTTGCGACGCCGATTACTCCTCCGCTTCCACCGAATTCCAGATTGGTGAACGTCATGGCGTCGGACCCTGTTAGAATCGAGATCTTGTCGCCTGTAGCTTTGATGAATCTGAGGAGATTGAGGAGATTATACTCGGTGTATTTCATGCCAACGATAAGTCGTTTGTCTGCTAGTTTCTGGACGACGCTTGGGGGGACGAAGAGATGTGTCCACTCTGGGATGTTGTATACGAAGAGGGGGAGCTCGGCCTTGCTAGAAATTGTCTCGAAATGTTCGAACAAACCATCTTCGCCCGTTGTGAAGTAGTATGGTGGCGTTGCCACGATAGCGTCGGCTCCTTCTTCTTTGGCATCGTTGGCATAGTGAAGCACGTTTGTGAGACTCGGGTCTGAGACTCCCGCAAGTACAGGTACGCGGCCATTAGCTTGGTCTACCACTGTCTTGATGACATGTTTTCTCTCGTCCCTGTCGAGGAGCGCAAATTCTCCGGATGTTCCGAGGGGGAAGAGTCCGTCGATTCCTCCTTCCAACAAGAAGTCGACCAGTTTCCTCGTCGCTGTCTCATCGATTCTTCCGTCTTGTGTTAGAGCAGTTGCCATCGGGGCAATAATGCCCTCAAATCGATCTATCAAGACAGGGTCAGCCTCCTACCTTACCAGACATTAGCATTACCGAGGGTGAGGAGGTGTTCCTGCTCACCGTTTTTGATCGCTCTTCTGTATCGGGATCGCGATGACTCGAGCCGGCGCCCCATCCCCGTCTTTGAGCTTAATGGGCATGCATATCAACAAAACTCTCTGCCCTGCGAATCCTTTGAGGGAGTCGCTTAGAGATTCTATAATGAAGATTCCATTGCCTAGGAGGGTCTTGTGAGCGATCGGTTCTGGCGCTTTGAATTGTTCAACGCTAAGAAAGTCTATGCCAACTCCACGTACCCGTTTCGAGACCAAGTAGTCTGCAGCATCCTCGGTGAGGTACGTGTAGTTCTCCCTTACCGCATCTTCACCCCAGTACTGACTACACCCCGTGTAACAAACTACAATATCGTCCTCTAGGATGGCTCCTTGTGGTTCGCGAAGGTCGTCCGCTGTAATGCCACTACCGATCTCCTTGCGGGAAAGATCGGCCACGTAGGCTTCTCCTACAAGTCTGCTAGGCGGAATCTGATCTATTCCTATCCCGTCTCGGATGAAATGCTTGGGTGCATCGAGATGGGTCCCAGTGTGGGATCCCATGACGAGCTTAGTCAGGTTCACACCATTCTTCTCGAGCGTCGCGTAGCTTTCAAAGGACGGTGACGGGTCACCAGGATAAACAGGCATTCCATTTCGCAGATGATGGGTCAGGTCGACTGCCCGTTCAAAGGCGTACAAGCAAACTCTGGCTAGTCCCCGTTGCGGTCTTACTAGAAGGTTGTCATATCTCGCGACTTCCTCTGGTTGTTTACCCTCCTCTCTACGCCATGGTTACGACGCGCCTAACTGGTGCTCTAACGTTGCATGTCACGTTCCATTCGGTGCAATGTCATGAGCGATATGGGAATCGAGAAAGTGGTCGTTGAGCTGAACGGGTTCAGACAGCGGACCGCGATGATAAAAGAGGAGATGTCGAAGGTTAGCAGAGCACTCAACGAGCGAGCCCAACAGCTGAACGATATGGTGAACAAGAGTTTGGGCCAGCTCAGAGACCAGCTTGGCGGAACCACGCTATCTGGATACTTGTCGTTGCAAGGAAGATATCAGTCCGGGGAACTGAGCGACCAGGATTACAATGCCCAAAAAGATTACTATAAGGGCGAGATGGCGAACATGATCCGCAAGCTTGACGAGTCCAAGAAACTCATGATGATAATGGCCCAAATAGACTCGCGGCCTCCGGGCGGAGCGCAGCAGATGCCCCCTGGGCCGCCTCGACCATCCCCTCAATAAGTTCGCATTCCTAAGTTTTCATCGTTTGATAGAGACGACGATTTCCGTCTGTTTCGTTCTGACGGGAACAGATGGTGTATCGAGCATTGTGGTTCTAGTAAATCCCAGTTACTATGTTGATGTCTACTGGCGTATAGGCTCCGGGTTCTACGGTAACCGTGATCGGCAATGTACTGCATCCTAGATAGGAGCATGGGGAAAGCGTGACAGAGTATGTGCCTGGTTGCAAGGGCACCTGAAATTGCGAGACTAGGGCACAGCGGTTTACAAGGGCCCAATTGATGGCAAGGACGACGGTCTTTCCGTTAACAGACGTGATAACTAGGCTGGGCCCAGTTGCGGGCTGAGACCCGGTTAGAGCACAGACTGGCGAAACGTTAGCAATCACAGCTTTTCCGGAGACTCCTTGATGTACAGAATTTGTGTCGGTGAGGCCGAACGTGCGATTCGCAGAAGGAAATCTGAGTCCGAATAATGAGTTGGTCGCGAGGGCGTAGCCGGTTGCGGCCAATGATGTCGCAAGAAATACTGCGATGAGTATGGACACAGTCCTGTTCAAAGGACTAACGCTACATTTCAGATGGGCTTGCTGTTTGATTTAGACTTATCGACACGCATAATGAAGCAATACTACGGTTCGCTAAATTCTCCGCGATTTCAGCCAGTAGTATTCGAAGTATCTCTCTTGGACTCCCGCGTATTCCTCGTCCGAGAGTCTGAACGCTATTCTTGAACCAGCCTCTGACGGCATTTCGAGGTTCCATAGATATGTGACGATCGAGTCTCTACCATCAACCGAGCAAATGTTGACTGGGCGAGATGACTCTTCACTGGATTCTGCAATAACCCCGACCTCTGCTTGTTCGGAGAGAGCTGAGAGACTCTTCTGATCAACAAACCGCGGATTCGAAAACGAGATGATCTTGACTGCCACACCTCGTTCTCTGGCAGCCTTGATAGGCACTCGCAGATCTTCAACATCTTGAGGAATGATGGTTGATAGTTGGAGGTAGGCTCGGGTTTTCGCGCTCTGTATCAATTCACTTTGCTTGTCAGCGATCTTGTCGCCTCCGTGTATTACCCAAAGGCTGATGTGTTTTACAACCTCCCTCCTTTCATAGATGGCCTGCAGATCCTGGCGCATGAGATTGGTGAAAGCTTCCATCTCGGACTGTTTCTGTTCAAGTTCGAGTTCAGCAACGGACCGAGGAGGGTTGGACTCATAAATTACCGGGCGGCCTGGGCGTGCTCGGATCCATTTCCGCTTCTCCAAACCCTCTAGAGTTCCGTAGACGCGCGCGTATGGTATCTTGACGCTCTCGCTTATCTCGTAGGGTGTTGCGGGTCCATCGAAGATGAGTTTGAGATAGGTCTTGATCTCGTACTCAGTCAGCCCGTGGTCTTTCAGTATCCGGTGTAGATTTTCGTCTATTCGCGACAATTTTCTCGGGTTGACCTACCTTTTTGCATAAATAGGGTAGGGGAGATTAGATGTTTTTCCTTAAAAAGAGTTTAGAACATTCTGATTTCAATGGATGCCCTGAAGATGGGCAGGGAAGCCCGAGGTAGATAGGGTCAGAATGATGCCGGAGCGCCATCAAGTGGAACGATCGAGCAAGATTCCAGCATGCAGTCGGCGGTTAGTTCCTATTGGTGCTCGCCTTCAGAATCGACGGCGAGCGGTGACGTAAGTGCTGTTTGAGAGCTATCGTGGACTCGGAACCTAGCCGAAGCTACCCTGCACCGAAGAGCTTGTATCTGATTCACTGATTCGTCGAGGCCTTCGAGTTTCGGGGGAGTTTGGTTCCGCAGCTCTTGCAGAATAGTGCGTCGGAAGGGTTTACGGTCTTGCAGTTGACGCAAGTTCTGAGAGTAGTCTGGATCGTTTCTTCTTGGGCTGAGGTTATGGTTCTGTGGGCGAACCTGGATCCGGAGCCGGCGAGGAATCCCCAGGTCGGAACAGTGAGTGCGAGGAAGAGCAGTGTGTCGCCTCCAACGTTTGTCGGAAGCTTCAGAGAACTGATAAGCACGTAAACGAATCCCGCTACCACTCCTACCACCACACCGTTGACTATTGCATGATCGGGATCAGCAAATCCGGCGATAGCTCCTGAAAGGGCAGGTATTGTGACGAAAATTACGAGATCGAACAAGCTAAAGTTGGTCAGGGTATCCGTTGTTGTGGCGAGCACGTCAAGTAATAGTCCGACTAAGACCCCTACGAGCACTGACAGTTCGCGATGTTGGACTCTGGGGTATGACATTGAGACGATGACCTCCCTCCAAGTTTCAAGCTTCTTATCTGTGATCGTATCAATTCTCGGAAATCCGGTAAATGATGATGGAGTTCAGTTCTATCCAAATATCGAAAAATCAGGTAAAGGGTTGATTGTCTAGCTTGCTTTCTGAATCTCTCCTAAGCTGTCCTCGGCGGCAGACAAGACCCGGTCAACATCATCGTTCTTGTGGGCGGTCGTAATCATCATTCGTTCCGTCCCATCAGGATGCAGATAGACTCCCCTGTGCAGCATGAGGTCGCGAAAGTCTCGGAACTTGTCGAAGTTGGTTTGGAGAGTGTGGCGGTAACTTAGGATCTTCTTAGCCTCTGTAAAGTAGAGCTGGAACATTGGACCGATGCCCTGGACGATTCCGTCTTGATCGTACCTTGTCATTAGATCTCGCAGTCCTTCGACAATCTCCGCTCCTGTTAGGTGCATGTGTCTGAAAGATGCCCCATCGTCTTTCAACAGCTCATCTAGAGTCGCATTAGCGGCGGCCAAACACAGCGAGTTTCCGTTGTATGTCCCCCCATAGCCAATCTTGCCGGGTCCGATCATGCCCATTACGTCTTGACGGCCTGCAACCGCGGCAATCGGCGTACCTCCGCCAAGAGCCTTTGCATAACAGGCGAGGTCGGCTTTGACGCCGTAGAATTCCTGGGCCCCACCTGGAGCGATACGGAACCCAGTCAGGACTTCATCGAAAATGAGGAGGACATCGTACTTGTCGGCAAGTTCTCGGACAGACTTGAGATAGTCGTCTTTGGGCGGAATTATTCCAGCGCTGCCCATTACTGGCTCGGTGATTATTGCCGCAAGGTCGTTCGCGTTCCGTTTGAGGATTCTTTCCAGAGCTACGAGGTCGTTCCACGGAGCAACTACCACGGTTCGAGAGATTTCGTCGGGTATGCCAGGATAGTATGGAAGCTTCGACGGCGATTGCTCAAGCCCCGCAACCACTGACGGGGATTCTACGCTGAAGAGGACATAGTCATGATGGCCATGATAGTGACCTTCAAACTTGAGGATCGTGTCGCGTCCCGTGAAGGCTCGGGCAATCCGAATAGCCTCCATCGTAGCCTCAGTGCCGGTATTGGTGAAGCTTACTAGCTCGGCAGCGGGCACGGCCGACTGTATCTTCTTGGCTACCTCGACCTCTAGCTCGGTCGTTGTCCCGAGCATTGTCCCGCTCTGAATCTGTTCATTTATCGCGTTGACAATAGCGGGATGCGAATGGCCAAGGACAACGGCGCCATAGCTTGAGAGCAGATCGACGTATTCGTTGTCGTCAACGTCCCAGACCTTCGACCCTAGCCCCTTTCTGAACAGGATAGGGAATGGATCATGGGCGTGGACTCTCACATTAGATGAGGCGCCGGACGGAATGTGTCGTTTCGCCTCTTCATAGAGCGCGAACGATCGGGAGAATTGTGAAATTATGTGAGCTGGCTCTCTGACCGATCGCTTCTCAGTTTCGGCTTTGGCTTGGTTGATGGCGGATTCGGCTTCGACTTGTGTAAACAACCATCATCCCGACCTTTGATCTAGACACGCATGGCCGCTATAAAAAGATGTATTTTTTCGGTGATTTTGTTCGGGTTTCGAACTTTTTATTCGTGCGAAAGCGTTTCGAGACATTCAACAATCGAAATACCAGGCCCCGATCGGGTCGCATTCTGGACATCAAATGGACTTTCAAGCCTCCTATTGGTTCCATACTTGAGAAAGATGTTTATTCTGGGCTTACCAGTTATGATGGAAGATTTGCTGTGACCGAGTTTCCCGATCTCATTCAGAAGACTGAATGAGTGATTCGCTACTCTTTGCGAGCGATGTCAACGTTTGAATCCGCCGCGTGTTTGAAAGTCATTATTACAGGGAGAATCCTCTATGCTCTAGGTCTAGTTGCCTGGGAAGCCGTTAGCGACCATCATCTCTGCTGGTCTGTCGAAATTCGGCCGTCGAGAGGGTCTCTATGCCCGGGAGCTTTTCGCGGAGGCCGCGCTGTCCGCATTTCATAGGGTCGAGGATCTGGACCCGGCCAAGGACATTAAGGCCGCTTTCATTGGGCAGATGAGCGAGGCTTACGAGCATCAAGCTCACAACGCGCCCATTGAGGCTAGCTGGGCTGGGCTTTTTCCGGCGCCCGCGATGAGGGTTGAGAACGCATGTGCGTCGTCGGGGTCTGCGCTGAGGTGCGGGATCATGGCGATAATGTCAGGCTTGTACGACATTGTCTTGGTGGGAGGGGTCGAGAAGATGACGAATCAGCCGACCCCTGAGGTGACGGGGATTCTGGCGAATGCTGCGGATTATCCGTTTGAACAATGGAACGGGATGACCTTCCCAGGGCTTTTCGCCCTGATGGCTACTGCTCATATGCATGAATATGGGACGACTGAGGAACAGTTGGCCGCGGTCGCGGTCAAGAACCACAAGAATGGATCGCTAAACCCGAAGGCTCACATGCAGAAAGAAGTCTCGATGGACGAGGTCCTGAAGTCCCGAGTGGTTTCCTGGCCGCTGAAACTGTATGACTGTTCGCTGATCACTGACGGTGCAAGTTGCGTGATACTCGCAAAACCGAAGCTGGCCAAGAAGTTGACTGACAACTACGTTCACATCATCGGAACCGGACAAGCACAGGACACATTCTGTCTACATGAACGTGAGAGCTTAACGACGGTGAAGGCAGCGAAGACTTCCGCGCAGGATGCATACAAGATGGCGAATATCAAGCCCAAAGATGTCAACGTTGCGGAGCTGCACGATTGCTTCACCATTGCTGAGATCATCGGTTACGAAGACCTCGGATTCTGCCGGCCGGGGCAGGGAGGGAAGTACGTTGAAAGTGGGGCTACGGCTCTCCATGGGACGCTTCCAGTCAACACGAGTGGCGGTCTCAAGTCTAAGGGTCACCCGGTCGGCGCAACGGGTACGGCGCAAATCCACGAGCTGTACCTTCAACTGACCGGGCAGGCTGAGAGACGGCAGGTGGCTGATGCCAAGGTTGGGCTAGCGCACAATCTCGGAGGGTCGGGCGCCACAGCGGTGGTTCACATTTTGAGGGGGACGTAGGATCATGAGCGAGCTTCCAGACCCCACTATCGACTCGTTCTACAAGTACTGTAGCGAGCGGAAGCTCATGGCGGTCAGATGCGTCCGATGCCGTCACGTGATGGTCCCGCCGAGAAGCATCTGCCCGAACTGCCGGAACACACAGGTGGAATGGGTCGAGCTTGGCCCACGGGGAAAACTGGTCACCTACACTGTCGTCCATGTCGCACCTCCACAGTTCAAACACATGACACCCTACGCCGTCGGGATAGTAGAGATGTCTGAAGGAGTGAAAGTTCCCAGTATAATTCGAACTTCTCGGCTCGAATCGCTTAGGATTGGAATGGAGCTGGAAGTGGACTTCAGCCCGAAACCACAAGAGTCCGCTTGGCCACAGTGGCCACGCTACTTCTTCAAAGAGACCGCGTAGAGGTTCGTCTAGGATCAGTACCATCGCTTAAATAATCGACGAGCCTAAACGAGGTTCAACGGGGAGCTGGGATAAGACCCGGCTGAGAGGATGGCTTCGTCGCCATCGACCCTTTGAACCTGATCCGGGTAATGCCGGCGGAGGGACGAGACGAAGTTGTCTACAGCCTAGCTACAGTTCTCCGCAACGGACAGCGAGACAACAAATGAGGATTTCAGAACAAGTGTCCGAGAGTGCGAAGCTTGCGACCTCGTCAAGTCGTGAGGTGTTGAGAGTTAAGGTCTTGGCGGAGACTGCAGCCATGGTTGCGCTGTCAGGTGCCTTGTATGCTGTCAAGGTCTTCACACTCCCTCAAGGAGGTTCAATCACGTTGGCATCGATGGTTCCCATCTTTCTGCTAGCGCTTCGCCGGGGACCGCGTGTAGGAATAATCGGGGGAGCGATCTTCGGACTCGTTGCACTTGTTGAAGACCAGTTCGTCTACAATCCTTTTGGGCTGTTTCTTGATTATCCTCTGGCCTTCGGTCTCCTCGGGCTTGCAGGCTTCTTTACCCAGAAGCCTTTGCTTGGAATAGTCGTTGGTACAGCAGCTCGTTTTTGTGCCCACTTCGTATCCGGGGTTCTCTTCTTTGCTAGCTTTGCCTGGTCTGGGTGGAACCCCTACGCTTACTCGGCCGCGTACAATGCGGGCTTTCTGATTCCTGAAATGGCGATAAGCCTCGTTATCATGGGGCTCTTAATCAGAGCACGGGCCTTGGAGCTCTACATCTAAGGACCCTAAGCGTTATTCAATGTCAAACGCTTGCTCTGAGCAAGATGCTACTAGGCAAGCCCAGTAAACAGATAATGGCCGACGTGATAGACAGATTCACAGGCGCGAAGTCGTCGAACATTATCGTCGGGCCAAAGCTTGGAGTGGATGTGTCGGTTTTACGGATCGACAATCGTAGAGTCATGATTGTCAGTTGTGACCCTGTCTCATTCATACCATCAATGGGACCAGATGCATCTGCGAGGATGAGTGTCTACGAAGTAGCGTCAGATGTCGCAACAAGCGGGATTCCACCGAAATACGCCATGATAGATCTAAATCTACCACCACAAATCTCTGACAGCCTTCTAACTAGGTACTGGAAATCCTTCCACAGTGCTTGTCTTGAATTGGGTCTGTCCATTGTTGGCGGTCACACTGGGAGATTCCAAGGGTGCGATTATTCAGTCATCGGGGGTGCGACGCTTTGGGTATCCTGCGGCGACCGAGAGTACGTGACATCCATGATGGCGAGGGATGGTGATGATCTGATTCTCACGAAGAGCGCCGCGTTTGGCGCCACGTCGGTGCTTACGAAAGCGTTTCCAGAAACAGTGAGGAAAGCGATAGGCCCTTCGTTATTTGAGAAAGCTAGGACGTACTTTTCCCATTCGAACATTGTCACAGACGCAATAACGGCGGCGAGTGCTGGAATCCACCAGCGGGGAGTTACTGCGATGCATGATGCGACCGAGGGAGGCATTACTGCGGCACTGTTAGAGATGGCTGAGGCCTCTGGCCTGGGAGGAAGCGTATTCTTGGATGATATTCCGATTTCCGATGAAACTCGACAGCTCTGCAAGTTCTTTCGAATCGATCCTTTGGTCTCTCTTGGGGAAGGTTGTCTCGTAGTCGCGTGCAGTCCTCACCGGACTGACGCAGTCATAGGTAGACTACGTTCCAGGAGAATCGATGCGACGGTGGTGGGTCGACTATCCTCCAAAATACGCAGAATGTACGGCGTGACTAGGAGGGGACGCGCGCGGCTTCGCTATCCCACAGTGGACCCATATTGGCGAGCGTACTGGAAGGCGGTCGAGAGGGGCTGGTCCTAGTAATCGGTGGCCCTTTAGATTTCCGGCTTGAGTTGTTGGTTGTCGTGTGAATAGATGTACACGGGATTTTCAATACGTCGAAGAAGATCGATTGACTGAACTCCAAGCGCAGAATCGTAGATCATTCCTGTAATGTTTCGCTTTTCGATATTCTCCGCGAGAGGTGCTGCATCCCCCGCGTACACGATGTTCCGATTCTTCCACTTGACAACTAGCGACTGGTGTCCTATCGTATGGCCAGGGGTGGGTAGGACGTCTACTCCATCCTCGATCTCGTACCTGCCTCTTACGGGCAGGTAGTCGCCTTCGACATCAAAGAAGTCACGCAGATAGCTGACTCGCATGAAACGGTCTGGAAAGTACGCGTACCGAATCTCGTCTGTCTGAACTAGAAACTTGCTCTTCGCAAACATTCGATTGTTGCCGCAATGGTCGAAGTGTAGGTGAGTGTTCACGACCATAGTCACATCCTCGGGACGGAGTCCTGCGTTGTGAAGAGAATGGCTCAATTCCTCGTCTTTGGTCCTTATTACATCATGGAAGGTCTGGTACTTTGGAGGAAGACTTCCTACGCCAGTGTCTACGAGAATTGTCTCTTTCTCCGTCCGGATGAGCAGCGGTTTCAGGGCGGCCTTGTATTTGATTCCCTGATACTTTCCAAAGACGAGGAAGCTCTTGTCAAGTGTAAAGTAGCCGTCTGAGAGAAGCTTTACGTCGAGAACCGTCATCGGGAGTCAGGCATGCGCGATTAGATGGAACTATTTCTTGTCTAGCTCAGTGGCCTACCTAATCTTAGAAGTTATCAAGGAGCATTAGTCTCGTCTGGGAGAAGACTGAGGCAGTCAGCATGGCTCGGCGGCCGCTCTGGATACCATCGGAGAAGCAGGTCAGAGAGGCCAATCTCACACAGTTCATGACGCTTGTCAACGAGAAATACGCTGCCAGAGTCCATTCCTATTCCCAACTATATCGATGGTCCGTCGAAAAAGTTCCGGACTTCTGGTCCGCAGTCTGGCAGTACGCAGGCATAATCAGCTCCCACCCCTACGATAAAGTCGTAGAGGATCTCAGCAAGTTTCCCGGAGCCAAATGGTTCCCGGGAGCCCGGCTCAACTTCGCCCAGAACTTGCTGCGATACAATGGTGAGTGCCTCGGTCTCGTCTCAAGATCCGAAGGTGGAGTCAGGTCGCGGTTGACGTATTCGGATTTGAACCGGGAGGTTGGGCGCGTTTCAGCCTGGTTTCGAGAGATGGGAGTCCGAGCAGGGGACAGAGTCGCGGGCTATCTGCCGAATATAGCGGAGACTGCGATTGCCATGCTTGCCGCAACGAGCGTTGGGGCTGTCTGGGCTTGTTGTGGTGCGGAGCTCGGTCCGAATGCTGTATTGGATCGTTTAGGTCAGATAAGGCCGAGGGTTCTTTTCGCCGCGGATGGGTACGTCTACAAGGGCCGAGAGCTCGACATTCTAGCGAATGTAGAGAGAGTTGTCGCCGGGGTCTCTTCGATCGAGAAGGTCGTTTTGGTATCGAATCTTGGGAAAGAAGTGGACACTGGTAGGGTCCGTGGTGCTGTAGGGTTTGAGAGCCTAGGCACACGCGGGGCAGGTGGGCCCCTGTTCGAACAGTTGCCGGCTGATCATCCGGTCTACATCATGTTCACCTCCGGTACGACCGGGAAGCCCAAGTGCATGGTCCAGAGCGCGGCCGGGGTGCTGGTCACCCAGCTGAAGGAGATTCTGTTGCATGCCGACCTCAAGAAGACGGATTGTGTGACATACATCAGTTCGCCGAGTTGGATGATGTGGAACTGGCTGCTGAGCTGTCTCGCGGTTGGAGGCTCTGTCGTCCTGTATGACGGGAATCCGACTCATCCCGACTGGGGAGCAATGTGGAATCTCGTCCAAGAGGAGAGGCTTACGTTTCTCGGGTGTAGCGCGAGCTACATCAACTACCTAATGACTGTCTCAGCAGAGCCGGGCAACACCTATGATCTTTCGTCTCTCAGAGAGATATCCCAGACAGGATCTCCTCTCTCAGTGGAGGGCTTCGAATGGGTCTACAAACACGTCAAGCCAGACCTTCATCTTAACTCGATCTCGGGCGGTACTGACATCAACGGTTGTTTCGCCGGGGGAGTACCGATCCAGCCGGTCTACGCTGGGGAACTGCAAGCGCCCGGGCTTGGGATGAAGATCAGCGTCTACGACGAGAACGGCAAGCCGGTCGTTGACACGTTGGGTGAGCTTGTCTGTGAGATGCCTGCTCCCTCCATGCCCCTCTACTTCTGGGACGACCCGGACAAGAGAAGGTATCGAGAGGCATACTTCGACTATTACAAGCCGATAGGGAAGAACGTGTGGCGGCACGGAGACTTTGTGATGCTTCACGGCGACACTGGTGGGATAACCTTCTACGGACGGTCAGATTCTGTGCTGAAGATCTCCGGCGTCAGAATAGGTACGTCTGAGATTTACAATGTGTTGGAGAAGCTTGATGAGGTAGCTGACAGTTTGGCGGTAGGTCAGGGCTGGAAGGATGATCAGAGAATTATACTCTTCGTCAAACTATCCACCGGTCATCATCTCTCAGAGGAGTTGAAGGAGAAGATTCTGAGAATGCTTCGACAAGAGGCTTCCCCGAAGCATGTTCCCGCGGTTATTGTCGAAGTGCCCGAGATTCCTTACACGTTTAACATGAAGAAGGTGGAGACAGCTGTTGCCAACATTGTGAACAATAGACCTGTAGCGAATGTGGACGCAATATCAAACCCTGAATGTCTCAAGTTCTACAGAGAGGCTCTTGCTGAAAAGCTACTCAATTAGCACGAGCTTGTCGCCTGGTTTTGCCAGGGCACCCTGCTGGACATAGACGTCTTTTACTGTTCCTTTCTTGGGTGCAGCGATCTCATTCTCCATCTTCATAGCTTCAAGCACGACCAGGGCTTGTCCCTCCTCGACCGACGCACCCGCTGAGGTCCTTACCGATGCGATCTTTCCCGCCATGGGAGAAGTCACTAGCACAGGACCCTCGACCGCCCCTGTCCCTTCGGCGTGCAAGAGCGGCACTTCTTCTTCTACTCTGACAACCAATGGCCTTCCGTTCAGTTCGACCGAGTAAATGTCTCTCCCTCCCTGTCTATCCACTGTGATTCGAAATACTTTTCCGCCGATACGGGCTAGGACTGTCGAAGGTTCTGTTGTAGTATGTTCTAGGATCTCGACCGCAATCTTCTTCTCGTCGACGAATACAGTCCAGGATGCGCCCTCGCCTGCGATGTCTCCTAGCCGAAATTTCTTCCCATCAACGCTTAGAACAGGCACTAGACTCCCTCCACGTACAGCGCGGGTCTGGCCGCCTGTTGCTGCTGCCAACCTTGGCGCCAAGCATTTCGCCGAGGCGTATCCCCGACACCCTCGGCACGGACTGGACTCGCTAAGCGTTTGATAGTCAAGAAAATCGTCGCCGCCTCTTCGGAAGTTAGTGTCGCGTGTGGCCTCCAACCTGCGAGCATCTTGTCCAGGTATTGCGTGTGATAGTTGCCTTGGAGGAATCTTCTCTCTTCTAGAATGGTTTGATGAACTGGAATGGTTGTCTTGATCCCTTCAACGACCATCTCATTGAGAGCTACTCGCATCCTCTGAATTGCTTCGTCTCTCCCGCGACCGTGCGAGGCCACCTTTGCGACGAGTGAGTCATAGAATTCGGGCACCGGTGCTCCATCGTAGAGCGCGCTGTCGACTCGGATCCCCGGTCCACCTGGCGGGACAAACTTGCTAACGGTTCCAGGGTTCGGTGCAAATCCGTGCGCGGGGTCTTCGGCGTTGATTCTGCAGTTCAGAGCTGCACCGGTAAACGTAATTTCGTCCTGTGATATGTCGAGTTTGTGTTCGCTTGCCATCATCAACTGTTTCTCGACGATGTCGATGGCGGTTACCATCTCGCTGATGAGATGCTCCACTTGGATTCGCTTGTTCGTTTCTAGATAGTAGAACTCGCCATCTCTTGATAGTACGAACTCGACAGTGCCAGCATTCTCATAATGCGTCGCGCGGACTACTTTGAGAGCTAGAGAGATGAGCTGTCTTCTCTTCTTGGAGTCGAGAGCGGGAGACGGGGTCTCTTCGAGAATCTTCTGGTATCGTCGCTGGAGAGAACATTCCCTCTCGCCGAGATGCACGGTTCTTCCGCGGGGGCCGGCTAGAATCTGGACTTCGATGTGGCGGGGTTCTTCCAGGTATTTTTCGATGTAGAGTTCTGGGTGTCCGAATCCGGTCGTCGCTTCGACCCGGGCAGTCTCGAGTGTTCTGTGCAGCTCCCTAATGGTCCGGACGACCCTCATCCCCCTTCCTCCTCCTCCGAAGGCGGCTTTCACGAGAATTGGGAATCCGATCTTTCGCGCTTCAGATTCTGCCTTGTCCAGGGATTGGACTTCTGTGCTTGCGCCGGGAACTACTGGGACTCCTGCGTTGGCGGCGAACTTTTTGGATTCGAGCTTGTTCGCGACGTGCTCCAGGACTTTGCTGCTTGGTCCTATGAAGACGAGCTTGTTCTCCTCACACGCCACGGCCAGGTCAGGATTTTCCGCGAGAAACCCGTAACCAGGGTGGACCGCCTCCACACCGGATCTTCTTGCTGCTTTGATGATGTTCGGAATATTCAGGTAGCTTTCTGGCGGGGGTCCGGGGCCGATGTCATAGGCCTCGTCCGCGCTCGTGACGTGTCTGGACTCTAGGTCTGCGTCAGAGTATACTGCAACCGTCTTGACGTCGAGTCGTTTGCATGTTCGTATGATCCTAAGAGCAATCTCTCCCCTGTTCGCGATCAGGATCTTCCTGAACATTTGGCGGGTCTTCTATAGCGGAATGTTTCCGTGCTTTCGGGGAGGTCGAGCTTCTCTCTTCGTCTTCAACGATTCGAGATAGTTGATGAGCACCTCCCTCGTATCGCTGGGCTCGATCACATCATCGAGGTATCCACGTTCCGCGGCCACGTACGGGTTGGCAAACTTCTCCCGATACGACTGAACCAGTTCCCTTCGCTTGGCTTCCCGGTCCTTCGACTTTGTCAGTTCCTCCCGGAATATGATGTTGATTGCTCCCTCAGGACCCATTACCGCGATCTCGGCCGACGGCCAGGCAAAATTAGCGTCTGCTCGGATATGTTTGCTTCCTAGGACGTCGTATGCTCCGCCGTAGGCTTTTCTGACTATTATCGTCAGTTTGGGGACTGTAGCTTCACAGTAGGCGTAGAGCAGTTTGGAGCCGTGTCTTATGATCCCATCATGTTCTTGGTCGATGCCCGGCAGGAAGCCTGGCACGTCTACGAGCGTGAGGATTGGAATGTTGAATGCGTCGCAGAATCGGATGAATCGTGCGCCCTTTACGGAGGAGTTGATGTCGATGACTCCTGCATAGAACTTAGGCTGGTTCGCAAGTATCCCAATCGATTGGCCGTTGATCCTTGCAAAGGCTGTTATCATGTTGGGGGCCCAGAGAGCTTGGACCTCTAGCAGTTCTCCGCCGTCCACGATCCTCGTAAGTATCTCTTTCATATCGTAGGGTTTGTCGTAGTCGTCGGGCAGGATCGTGTTGAGCTCCTCCTTCTTCCCCGCTGGTGGTCGTGGCGGAGCCTGCGGAGGGTCTTCCATGTTGTTGCTGGGTATGTAGCTGAGAAGCCTCCGGATCTGTTCAAGGCATTCCTTCTCGTCTTTGGCAAAGAAGTGGGCGACTCCGCTCGTTGAGTTGTGCAGTCTCGCTGATGACGTCGGGTCCGGTGATGAACATGTAGCTTGTCTTGTCAACCATGAAGGTGAAGTCGGTCATTGCGGGAGAGTAGACGGCTCCTCCGGCGCAGGGTCCCATGATCGCGGACAACTGCGGTACCACACCAGAGGATAAGACGTTGCGGAAGAATATCTCTGCGTAGCCTCCGAGGCTGACTACGCCTTCTTGGATTCTTGCACCTCCGGAGTCGTTTATTCCTATGACTGGGACCCCGGTCTTGAGGGCCATGTCCATTATCTTCGTCACTTTCCGGGCGAACATTTCACCGAGGGATCCTCCGAACACGGTGAAGTCGTGTGAGAAGATGTAGACGAGGCGACCGTCGATTTGTGCGCGGCCGGTGACCACGCCATCGCCGAGGATTTTCTTGTCAGCCATTCCGAAGTCAACGGTCTGATGAACGACAAATCTGTCGATTTCGACAAAGCTGCCGGGGTCGACCAGCGCATCGATTCTCTCTCTGGCGGTCATCTTGCCTCTCTTGTGCTGTGATTCTATCTTCTCAATGCCGCCGCCGAGCCTGGCCAGTTCTCGCTTCTGCTTTAGCGCTTCGAATCGTTGTGTCATGTCTTTGCCACGAAAGGGGCGGGGGTTGTCCGATCTATAAAAGCAGGATTCAGCCAGACTGATCGTCCAGGAGGCGTAGAGTCCCCTCGCTGATTCTCCTTACTTTATGATCGTCAGTCTCGAGAAGCAACGTTCCCTCTTCGTCAATGCTTCGGGTGATTCCACTTACGGTTTCATTATGGCAAGTGATCTGGACATGGAAGGGCCGATGTATGCAGTTACGCCACCATTCTTTCATTATAGACGAGGGTTTGTCCAAGTCGTCGAGTTTGGTGGCAGTAGTGTGAACGATTGCTCTCAAGAGCCTTAGGCGTTCGTATCGAGTCCTCGTCTCTCGTAGCAGGGAGACTGCTCCTTTCGGAAGTGCGTCCTGTCTCTGGTTGAGGTTGATACCAATTCCGATAACTGCAAAAGCAACCTTGTCAACTGTGGTCTTTGATTCGACGAGGATTCCACCAAGTTTTCCTCGATTCGTGACGAGATCGTTGGGCCATTTCAGCTGAATCTTGAGACGCGTTTCGTCCTCGAGAGCTTGCCGGGTCGCGTTTGCAGCCAAGAACTGAAGGATCGAGAGCTTGGCGCTAGAGATGCGGGGTCTAAGGAGAATTGAGAACCAGAGTCCGCCTTTGACCGATTCCCATTTGTTCTTGTTCCTTCCCCTTCCCTTGGTCTGCCTGTCCGCTACCACGACCGTCCATTCAGGTGATCCTCGTTCGCCGAGTTGGTATGCGGTCGTGTTGGTGGATTCTAGCGTTTTGTACTTGAGCAGTCTCAGAGGGACGCGCCAAGCGTCTGCCGGGATAGTTTTGGGTTTAAGGGTTAGGCGGCACTGATCGGGACTGGCCGCATCCAGTCGTTGAAGGGTCTCCATGCGGAGTAGATGTTGTCTGCAAAATTCAGCGTGCGCATCTCAACCTTCAAGCCAGCCTCGTCGTCTTGGTCCCGGAACTCTAAGACAACATCTGCGAATCTCTTGACGGTTTCGACCATTGAGCGGTCGTGAATGTCTTCCTTGATAACGAGTATGGCCGTTCTCTTCTTGAGTTTTACTCTCGATGCGAGCTGGCAGAAGAACGTGTAGAAGCTTTCAGGGGAGCCTATGGTCCTGATGACATTGTCCAGGAAGTCGCCGACAATGGTGTGATTCTCTTGCTGTGCTGCTTTCTCAATAAACAGGTTCACTTCCAACAGATTGTCCGGAGAAATTATTTCCACTTGAGGAAGAGGATGGGCGAGGGAGGTGCCGTCGACGAAGGTGACCCATCCGATCCTATTGCCTTGGCCGCTGGCGATGTCCTCGGGGGCGGTGGGACCTAGGACAAGGAGTGGCGGCGTGTCATGAGGGCCTAGGGCATTCTGGATTATCGTGCGAAGAGTCTCTCTGACGCTCACGTTTCCCTTGACGCAGACAATGACAAGGCGGTGCCTGTCGAGCTGCTCCCCGAAGGATTCGATGCTTAGTCCGTTTGTACCGTTCGGTTCGTTTGCAGCGTGAGACCGTCTTGAAGTGGCCATGGGTTCTACCTCGACATCCTACCTTTGTTAGGTAAATACCTCGGAAATCCTTGGTAGGTGATTCGCGCAAGTTTACTACCATATCTACCTAATTTGGTAGACTTCATAGACCCGATGCATGAGAGTAGATGCATTTAAGCTTTTACAATATCTACGGAATATGGTAAGGATTCTCCCTACGTAAAAAAGTAGAGTACTAGGTGACTGGAAGATCATGCGGTTCGTGATGTACTAACCTGTCGGTTAGACCTAGTCTGATGCTGGCCAACGCAGGCAGGACGTGGTTTAGCGCCTGCGCTGCAGCTGCCCAGAAACTCCGGCCCTGCACCTCTACGAAGCCGATCTTGTCTCGACAATGGCGCTTAATGAATGTCTTCGTGCTGATTAGGATAACATAGCTCTCATTGGTTCCCTCATGACACGTCTTCGACTTTGTTCTACGGGCCGCCTATAAGCGAACAAGCACTGCGAATTCTTGTCTGTTTCAGAGCGACAAGATTGCTGCTCGGCAAGCTTCTTCGCTACTCCCAGCGCATCATTCAACATTGCAAAGTGTCCAAACTGTGGTCTTGGAAAGCGGAAGGAGTCCGGTCTCCACGTTGAGGTTTGTAGCTCGTAGCGTCGGTATTTACTGGTCGACTGAGACCGGTCTGCCCATTCCACCCATTGGATTGGGTACTTGCGGTCCAGGAGTTGTGGGACGAGCGTCCAGCTGGCTCATTATCAGCAGGAGGCTTCGTATCTCGTCGATGCTTCGCAAATTCCTGGTCAGCTGGTTACGATACTCCTCGCGTGTCGCCTTGTACTCTTGTTCGGGCATGTCGCCAGACATGAACCTGCTCTCAAGGGCTAGAAGGTTTTGGGGTGCGTTTGTTACTTGGTCTCTAAGATCCCTTACTCTCTGTGTGAGAGTCTCTCCTAGTTGTGCCATCTTGTCAGCCATGGCGCGGTTTGCCCGATTAAGCTCGTCACGGAGCATCGCGAGTCGCTGACGGAACCCGTTGATATCAGTAACCACTTTTTCTATGCTGACTTCGCTCATCTTGTCACGCACCGACGATGAGCTTTGAGACTGGCGAGCCAGTCTTAGGACTAATGTAACTTAGAGAGAAAAGAACCAGTTACTGATGAATACGGCGAGTCGGACTAGTGTTTCTCTTCAGGCTTCATTGTCGCCGAGCTTGAACCAGATGTCCCACTCGTAGGGGTGCCTGATGTTCCGAGCTCAGCCTCAAGTGGCGCTGGAGGTGGTGTCGTAAGCATTGTCCACCCGATCCACCCGGTAATGCCAAGGATTCCTACGACAGCGATACTCACCACGATCTCTATTACGAATCCTGCCAACGGCGAGGTTAGTGAGAAGATATAGAGTATCAAGACTAGGACGGATACTGCGAGTATTGCTGCACCATAGGATTGGTCCTTGTTCGTCACTTTGCGTGTCTACCTTGTGTTTGACGGCTTCTCGAATCTCTATATAAATCAATTACGTTGAAGGCTGCGTGTTAGCTCTGACGGACGAGTGAGGCGTTCTTAGAAACATTGATCGTTTCGGGGGAAACCAGACTTTCCGAAATACGGAGCTCTTCTGATATCTGCTTGGTTTTCCCGAACGGAATCTCGTTCTTCCAACCCTATCTCGAATACTATGTGAAACAAATTCTCGAAGTGGGAGGCGAAGCCTATGTTTCAACGACCTCCGATGGAACCATTTCAGGGCTTTTCATTTACGACGACTACGAGAAGACTGGAACAATGTTTACCAGATCAAGAGAAGCGTTCGACTGCTTTTATGAATTGAAACCGTTTGGTCTCCTCTTTGCCGAGATGAGAACTGAGCACGAATGCGAAATCTACGATATCTACACAATCGACCTTGAGAACGTCATGATTGATCATAGTTTCCGCCATGAAATCACGATAGCGGACGAGGGGCAGATTGATGAGATCAGACGGTTCATGGCCTTAACCCATCCCGGAGTAAACAGATATTGGGTCGGTGTGGCGCTCAAAGATGGAGACAAGTGCTTCATCGTCAGGTTAGGCAGCGAAATTGCAGGGCTGGGATGGCTATCACTCGTCAAGGGCGTCGGAAGATTACATTCACTCTTTGTGAAGCCTCAGTTCAGAAGAACAGGCATCGGTCAGGATATCCTGCACGCGCGACTCTTCTGGCTCAAGTCAAAGCATGCCCATTCGGCATTCTCAGAGATTTCTCGAGAAAATACTGCGTCTTCAAGAATCGCAGTGAAAGGGGGTATGAGGGTCTACGGACAGATTTTCCAATACTTCAAGGGACCCCGCTATAGAGACCCAGCTGAAAGGCTGACGCACGTGTCTACGTTCTAGGTGCTCCGCAGAACGGGCAAGTCTGTACAGTAGAGTCGATGAGTGCTCCACAGTAGCGACACTTTACCTTCACAACTTCTTTGATGACGATTTGCTGTACTGGCGGTTGCTGTTTTGGAGTAAGATCGATCTGGGGTGGCGCAACCGGTACTTGAGGGTAGGTGTGCTTGGGAAGCCTTCTGCTTCTTCTTGAAATTGCGACAGGGACAATTACGATCAATAGGATGACGAAGAAGAATGCGGCGATGTAGACCAGATATTGCCCTATGTTCGAAGTTGCGGGGGCTGTTGTTAGAGGATAGCTCGTCAAAGTCGCATAGAGGGTTTCGGTATAAGTAAACGTGGCCGACGAGCTAGTGTCTTGTTCGTTCCATTCGTATCCGATGATATATCCTGTTGAAGGATCAAAATACGTGGTCCACGTATATGCTGCTTTGAATATCCCGTAACTATCGTTTCGTGTATAACTGCCGGTCCCTTGAGCCCGAATCGCATATACGTTCCTGTTCTCTGAAGCAAGGTGATAGCTGTAGCTTGTAGATGTGACTGTCATCGGAGTGTCCAGAAGAGTGAAGGCACCATCTGTCTGGGTCGAGTTGTCCATGTAGAACCAGACTGCTAGTGGGTTAGCGTATCCGATCTGGCTGTCATTGCCCTTTAGGTAGAGGAAGCTGATTGCTGACCAACTGAAATTGCCCGATGAGCCCCATGACTTGGGGTTGGCGCCCGTGTAATCATTAAAGTTCGAGGTGAACTTGTAGTTGGTCGCTACTGTTTTATTATTTGCGAACACTTGATTTATTCTTTCCATCCCGTCGGTGACCGTGTGGTCGGAATATGGTGCATAATCGCCCGTGCCGCTTCCGACGTCGGCGACCTCATGATAGCTGAAGTAATCGCCCTGACGGGGAACGTATCTTGTTTGAGCGTTAGCCGGGGCGAAAGCTATGGAGAGTGAAACGATTATGATGAGTAAGAGTGTCTTTTTGATCATCAGCCTCCGAAGCCTCCGCCAACACCATGAACATGGCCAGGGTGCATGCCTCCGATTCCGCTGAATGTTGAGTAGTAGGATGAGTGTGCGACGATCACGGGTGCACGGAATAGGAAGAAAATGTTTGATGGGGCGTGTGTGAACTGGACCGGAGTGTTTGCTATCTTGGCTGTCGGATCAAGCTCTTTTACGAGCTCGTTCTTTATTCCATGAATCATTCTGACTGAGAGGCTTATCAGTTCAGAACGCTCCAGTCCTATCGCGTAGGACCAGAGTAGAGAATAGGTCTTTTCCATGAGGTCGAGGGTCTCGTTACCTTCTAGGGTTGGTATCGAGGTGAGTATTGCTGTTGCCACGAGTGGATATTCCAGGTAGTTCTTGAGCGCGTCGACAATCATGGTCATTTTCGTCCTGACGTCTTCGGGTCCGAGATCCGAGATGGAGAGATAGGCGGAGGCGAGTTCTGTATCCTCTGAGGTCTGGAATCCCCAGAAGCCGAACATTGATCTGAAGGATTGGAATTTGCTCGCCAGTTGATCCGTAGGGACATTGAGCACGGAGAGTATCGCGGCTGATTCATACGAGCGGGTCATTCTTGAGAATTCCTTGAAGTTCTCGATGGGGAATGTGCCGTCGTGTCTCCTTCCGAACAATATCAACGCAGCGACACCAGCGGACAATTCCTTGGGAACATTTGCGTGGTGCCTGAGTTCGTGGTCAAGATTCTGGAGTGACTGTGACAGGTTCTGGAGATCAGAGTTGTAAGTTGGGGATTGGGGCGGCGTCAGCGAGGTCATGATCTCCGCTGCCATCATCTTATTGTCAAGTGTGGATTTGAAGTGCTGGAGAATGCCTAGTGCGAGACGGAAGCTTTGGTTGATCTGATTCGGGTCGCCTTGAAGCTTCGCGAGTCCTATTGAGACGCTCCAGAGCTGAGAAAAATCAGCCTCTGGAAATGCGGTTCTAAGGCCGGACGCTTCAAACTGGCCTCGCTCCGCGATGGAGCGCAATTCGCTGGACGTTTCCCGGGTCTCTTCGATGAACTGTGAAAACTCGTTGTCAGCGACCCGGTAGTTCCTCACGTTAAGATCGTTGAGCGTGACTACCCCCAGACCGGTAAGCGACAAATATTCGCCATCGTACGGTACCATCCGGTCAATCGCGGATTTCGTCTGAATAAGTTGCTTGATCGCCGAGTCCTTTGCAACTACATCGGCTTCTTCTTTGGACACAATATTCCTCTGGCTTTCTAGAGCGGCAAGGTCCGCTTCTCTCCTGTCTCGCCCCTCGAAATGAAACAGGATCGAGTGAGTTTTCCTCTGCTCCGCTGCTAGAGTTGCCTCCGCGGTCCTCGCCTCCACGGCCTCGTTCTGCAGGTCCATGTTCATCTGTGTCATGTTTGCAACTTGGGCTGCGGCCTTATTGTAATCGTCCTTCGGCATAACCGTGAGGTAGCCGCTTGTGGAAAGAAAATCAATATCCGATTGTTGTACTTGGATGGAGACTGACTTGTCTGATATTTGGGAGAGGAATGATCTCACGTCGTTGCACTTCATGTGCGTTCACCAATCGATGATCGGGAATCTCACGGTTAAGCTGTCTTCTCCGATAATATTGCCCAGGACTAGTTCGAGACTTTCTCTGCTTTTAGCGAGCTCGATAACCTCGTCGTCCCTGAGAGCTTCTCTGAGGAGGTATTCGAACTGCGCCTTTCGGTCGGTCATTGCCCCGAATCTTGCGGCTCGTTCGCGTTCAATCTGTTCATAAGCGTATAGGAATTCGTAAAGCGATCTGTAAATCTGGTCGTCTATCTTTTCATGGACCTTCGCTTTCGTGACCGTTATCCATTCCAGGCCTTCAAGGTCTACGAAGTAAATGGTGCCATCCGGAGCGAGGACGGCGTCTTTGTCGAGCCAGACATCGTAGAAGTCGAGTCCGCTGAACGTTCCATCCTCGTTGCTCTTTATCGACCTGATAAACAGGGTCAGAAAGGCGATTCCGCTCCTGACGAAATTCTTCAGGAACTCTAGCGCCTTGCCGTTCTCGTCTATTCCGAAGAGGTCGAAGATTGAGTGTATGTTGTCGCCGACCGTGCTTCCCGAGTGAAAATAGATTCTCACGTTTGAGGGAACGAGCCTTGTCTCTTGGACCATTCGTCCCGGGAATCTGCGGTACCAGTAGATCTTCTTGATTTGATTCTCGAGTTCTTCTGGGAGGGGGACTATTTTCAGTAAAGGCGCGAGTCGGAATCCGTGGATTGAGGTCAGGTCGGCCATTTCGGACACTCGCATTGAAGTAGACGCGTGCTGCAGTCCCTGTCCTCCGTACGGGGACCCCCTCAACCATAACTCCCCTGTAATGTATCGAGGAGCCGTTTCCTTAGCATTCACGATTCTGTTCTTCAGTGTAGAATCTTTCAACAGGTTGCAGATCTCGGCTTTCCCTAGTAGCTGATGAGAAAACGGGCTGGTGGTAGAGCCCACGCCCTTGACTGAGAGGTAAAAGTCAGTGCCGTCCATTTCCAAAACTGGTGAAGGAGAGACTGCTCCTCGGTTATCGTCTACGATGAACTGTTTCGTGCCCGAGGGGGTGAGATATGTGAAAGGAGTCATGCTCTCGGGAAGGTAGAACCTTTCGACTTCGGGCGTATTTAATTCGTGAAAATGTTTGTTTGTTAGAACTTCAGGAGCCTCATACGTGTTTAGGCTGAGGGGCAGACCCTTCAAGCTCTGGCGAGCTCGAAGATCTGGATAAGTTCCGACATTTGAGTTGAGATGAGTCTCTTGAATCTGAATAGTCCTCCTGGTCGGACTCTTAGATTCTCTTGTATCCAGGTCTCTTGGACATCAGAGTAGGATAGGTCAAGGGCGTTGATGGGTAGCCTTGTATCTCCTGCTTTACCCTGGTTACCAAGTCGTTAGCAGTGGTCTTGAGTTCCTTTCCTTGTTCTCTATGTCTCACGGAGAGTTCGCCGGTCTTGATCTCCCTGTCTCCGAGAACGATAATGTAAGGGACCCAGCCAAGCTCTGCCTCTCTGATGCGGCTCTGAAGAGTGTCTTCTCGGTCGTCCAAGTCTACACGTAGACCATGCATCTCTAAGCTTTCCAGTAGTTTTGTTGCTTCGCCGAGGTGTTGTTTGGCGATCGGGATTATTCGAGCGTGGACTGGTGAGATCCAGACCGGTAGCATTGGCTTCTTGCCCTGCTTCTCCATTCTGACGGCAGTGTCCAATAAGGCGAAGAGGTAGCGTTCTAGCCCGCCCAGCACTGCGGTATGGATAATGACCGGGTAGACCCGTTCGCCCTTATCGTTGGCGTAGTGTATGTCGAACCGTTTCGCGTTTCCAACGTCTATCTGGAACGTTCCGATTTCTCGCGGTCTGTCGAGATCGTCGACGATGTTGTACTCTACGTTTAGGACCCAGTAGTAGATGCCTTCAGGGACAAAGTTGAGCAGGATCGGCTTCTTCTCAACCTTGACGAGGTCGAGGAACAGATCTTTGTGTTCGTTGAAGAATGATCTTGTCCTTCTTGCCTACATCGATCGATTGGTCCAGGTCGGTCAAGTAGATGTGGAGGTCCGGCATCAGAAACTTTCTCAGCCGGAATGACAGCAGCAGCTCTCCGCTCTGTTCCATACGATAACTATCAGCTACCTCAAGCGTTCCAAATGGAAGGGTTCGATAGCTCAGGGTCCAGTCCTTGACCATAGAGAACTGCTGGAAGCAGGCTGCGTAGCGTAGGACGAAGTTTCTCTCATCCACACCGAGCTCATAGGCTCTGGACCCAAACAGTTGGAGATGTTCTTTGATCGGTCTGACGTTCACGTCGAACATGTTGGTGCCTCGAACGTTGAGGATCGGGATGCCGATCCGTCGAGTTACCGTGTTTGCATAGTCGGAGAGGAGCTGGATCATCATGTCGGCTTCGGGGCCGAACCGCATATGGCCGACATCTGCGTAGGATTCCCATTCGATTCCGAACCGTCGAGCGTATTCGAGGAACCGGGGCTCGCCGCCGGTCAAGCCTTTCTTGAGAGCTTCTTTCTCGACTAGAGAGTGGAATTCTTCTTGGCCGGGTCCGTATTTGAAAGTCTCTGGGCTGTGAAGCTCTCCAGACTCGTCCATGATCATATATTCTGATCTTATCGGTGCTGCAACCTCTCTTGCCTGCTTCGATGTGATTGTACGCGAGAGTTCGGAGAGCGGGTGTCCCTTTGCGGTTATCGTGAAGGCCTTGTACCAGCCGAAGGGGCTTCTGCTAACCTCGTATCCATTGTCCGCGAGCTTCTGCTGCAGGTCCTCGAGAATCTTGATGGCCGGGTCTCGGCTAGCCAGGTTCGTCGAGAGATGAGCGTAAGGATAGATCATTACGCGTTTGGTCTTGAGCCAGCCCAGAACCTCCTCTATTGACTCGGCAGCGTTTGCCACAGTGTTTTCAGGAGACTCCTCGTCTGTCTTCTCTACAGTCGAGAACACAACGAGCCCATCTTGTAGCCCACCCTTCTTTCCAAGATCAGAGAGAGGCTCGGGTTCTTTAACGGCCTTCTCCTTCGTCTCATATTCGAACTTGTCAGCATGAATGAGCAGTAGTCTCAAGGCTTCATTCTCCATCTCTCAACCTGTCTATCCTTTTTCGTCTTCTTCTTCATCGCCTTGTAGTGGTTCTTGCAGAGATAGCTCCGGCCAGTAGTCGTCATGACCTTGAGTCCAGCGCGTGAGGCCTCTTCAGCTGGAACCGACCGTACAGCTTCCTCTCCACAGCCACTGACAGAGCACTTGATGCCCTTACCGACCTTGCCCAAGCCTTGACCTCGCCGTATCGATTCAAACCCCTAATAGAAAAGTTTCGTGAGCGAAGAGATAATCCAGAAAAGCCTGGCAATTGGAGGCAGTGTCATCATGCTTTCAAGGCTACAATTTCTCGTAGAGGGCCTCTTTCAGTCCTCGTCTAAACTGTTCCATAAAGTTGGCCTCTCCCCCAACTCTCTGACTGTAATCGGGTTCATGCTCTCCTTGGTTGCTGCGACATTCTATTGGGGAGGTCTCTCCGGCTGGGAATGGCCTGGCGTGATTCTGGTTCTTGTCATCGGGAGTTTCTTCGACGCTGTCGACGGCGCCATGGCTAGGAAATATGCTAAGGTTTCCAAGTTCGGTGGGGTCTTGGACAGTGTACTCGACAGAATTGCAGAGATTGCGCTCTACGTAGGTCTGTTGGCAGGTTCGCTCATTCAGCCCTGGATAGGGATATGGGCTCTCTCTGCCGCTCTAATGGTGAGCTATGTTAGAGCACGTGTGAGTGTTGAAGGAGTTACGTTGAAGGGTGTGGGGGTAGCTGAACGACCTGAGAGGCTTTTGATACTGATCATTGCCACGCTGTTCTGGCCTTTGTCGTCAAGTATCCTGTCCGTAGGAGTGCTACTGGTGGCAGTCTTATCCTCGATTACAGTGGTTTCCCGGGTCTACCGGGCCTCAGTAGTCTTGTCGCGAGTCTAGAGGCGTCTATCTTCTCTAGAACGGACCTTGGAGACGCCGAAGTGTACAGCGCAGGAGACGCATAGGTTCTTCATGACGCGCTGGCGTGCGATGTATGCGCCGTGCGCGCGCAGTTCCTTGGCGAGGCTGGGTTCCACCAGCGAGACCCACGAAGTCACCCGTTTCATCTTGTCTCTGGGAGATAGCATTCCACAGTTTGAGCACTGGACCAGCTCGCTACGGCCCTTTCCGCCCTTGCTGCGTCCACGGGATCTTCGTTTCTTTGGCATTTCCTTGTCCAAACAGGTTCTAGCACGGGTTTAGTAATTAACCATTCCCGCTTCGAACAAGGACCTGGCAAGTTGAAGCCTACCGACGTCCTGGTTTGTGGAAATCCTACTATAGACGAGCTTGTAGGCCAAGGAAGACCGTCGTTTCGGCCAGGCGGCAGTGCCCTATTTGCCTCCTGTGCGGCATCGTTCCTCGGATCGAGGGTCGGAATCCTCGGAAATATTGGCGAAGACTATCCGCCTGCAACTCTGAGACGTCTAGGAGAGCTGCACATTGGCACGAATTCTCTGCGGACAGTTGAGGGACCTTCGACCAGGTTCCGGATAACCCGGTTAGACGGATCTAGAAAGCTGCAATTGCTTGAGCCCGGTGACCCGATAGCCGCTCCACACAATCAACGCTTCTTCCAAGGGGTGCACTTGGGTCCCGTCTTCAACGAAATATCGAGGTCCCTTGTCAATACGCTTCGATCAAGGTGCGGTTTCCTGTCGGCAGACCTTCAAGGCTTCACACGCGCAGCCTCTGGTAAAGGAGTAGTTCGCACCGTACCGCGAAATCTTCGACGAATGCTCGGAAAGTGCAACATGGTGCAAGCTTCAATCGGTGAAGCGCGGGTGCAGACCCGTTCTCGGGACCCGAGAAGGATTTTGAGCAAATTTCTCACCGGCAAGATAGAGTTTGCGATTGTCACGATGGGAAAACGGGGGTCCTGGCTGGGCTCGCAACGCGTCGGCGCATATTGGGTCCCTGCATTTCCGGACCCTAGTATTCGAGACTCGACGGGAGCTGGCGATGTGTTCGCTGGGTCTTGGGTGAGCACCTATTTGTCAACGAGGGATCCGTTCTGGGCTTCATCTGTTGGCTCAGCGTTTGCTTCGCTCTCCTCGCGAAGGACCGGGCTTTCCAAGTTTCAGATTTCTAGGACTGAGCTGTTCAAGCGTGCGGGCTGGGTCTACAACCGCGTGAAGGCATCGAGGCTAGTATGATCTGGCGAAATAGACCTCTTTGGAATTGGGAGTGCCGCAGAGTACGCACTTTCCTCTCCCGGATTCTTTGAAGGGCACTATCCGAACGGTTGCTCCTGTCTCGCGGTGGATCTTCTCTTCGCAATCGTTGACTTCGGATAGGAAACCCTTGACGAAGCCGCCTGTGGTTTCTATTGCATGTGTAAGTTCCTTCATGTTGGTGGCGGTTGTCGTAAGCTTGTGTTGGCCGTCCTTTGCCTTTTGGAGGAGTGATCGCTGAATCTCGTCCAGTAGGCTAACGATCTGAGTGATCGCGTCTGTTTCAGGCACTGCCTCCTTCTTCCCGGTATCTCGTCGCACAACGGTGATCTGTTTAGACTGCATGTCCCTAGGACCAACCTCTACCCTGAGGGGTACTCCCTTCATCTCCCACTCATGATACTTCCAGCCGGGCGTATACTGTTCCCTATCGTCGATGAAGGTCCTGATGGAGTCCTTTTCTAGGCTCCTCGCGATATGGTGAACTGTTTGCAGGATAGCCTCTTTGTCTGACTCTTTGTAGTGAATCGGGACAAACACGACTTGTATCGGTGCTACCTTGGGAGGAAGGACTAGTCCCTTGTCGTCTCCGTGGGCCATAATCATGGCTCCTATCAGTCTCCAGCTGATTCCCCACGAGGTTGTCCAGGCGAAGTGTTCCTTCTCGTCTTTGCCTAGGAACTTGATCTCGAACGGTTTGGAAAAGTTCTGTCCTAGGTGGTGACTGGTTCCCATCTGGATCGCCTTCCCGTCCGGCATCATTGCTTCGAGCGTGGTCGTATAGACAGCGCCCTTGAACTTCTCCGCCTCTGTTTTCTTCCCTACGAGGACGGATATTGCAAGCTGGTCCTCAACAAGTTGTCTGTAAATCTCAAGAATAGTCATGACTTCCTTTTCAGCTTCCTCCTCAGTGGCATGGACTGTATGGCCTTCCTGCCAGAGGAACTCTGTTGTACGGATGAAGGGCTTGGTTGAGGTTATCTCGGCGCGGAGTACGCTGTTCCAGACGTTGATGAGTACAGGTAGGTCTCGCCAACTCTTCACCCATCTGCTGTACGCTTCGTTGATTATCGTCTCGGAGGTGGGCCGGATGGCAAGTCGCTCGCCGAGCTCGTTGTTTCCGGAGTGTGTGACCCAGAAGACCTCGGGTGTAAAACCCTCGAAGTGTTCTGACTCCTTCTTCAGTAAGCGTTCGGGTATGAGCAGGGGAAAGTAAGCGTTCTGATGTCCGATCTCTTTGATCCTTCGGTCGAAATGTGCTTTGATGTTCTCCCAGATGGAGAAACCGTAGGGCATTACGACGATGAATCCTTTGGCGCTGGAATAGTCAGCCAGCTGAGCCTTGCTGACCACCTGGGTGTACCACTCGCTTAGATCATCGGCCTTCTTTACAGTGATACCGAGATCCTTAGTGCTCATTGGAATATCAGTCCAGAATGATTATCGGAAAAAGTTCTAGCACGGTAGAGGTGAATCTGGAAGAAGTTCACCCATTCTAGTCCATCCGTGAGCCGGAATCGGCTGGGAAGTTATTTAGGTTTTGTTCACCCAGAAAGCCGTCGAGGTTCTAAGCTTGTCCAGACTGCTATGTCGAAACTGGTTTCGGATTATGCTATCAGCAAGTCTTAACTCGATGCCCTGTGATGGACTGATCATCATGCAATCGATGACGACCAAGGTAGAGATTCGAGATGTTGCGTCAGGCCTTTGGATTTGGCGTGCCGAGCATCCTGGCTGGAAGCAGGGAGATGACTGGGAGCCTGTTGTGACTTCCACGTTGGTCGAATCGGGAGGAGAGCGAATTGTTATTGATCCGCTGGCTCCGTCGGCGAGTGCCACTGAGGTGTGGATGAGGCTTGACGAGCGTCCACCGACTGTTGCTGTTGTCCTACTTCCAGACCATGTTCGTGATATCGACAAGTTCGTTCAGCGTTACAGGGCTCGCGCGTACGGACCTCGATTCTTCTTCCGTGATGATATTCCTGAGACCGAGCTGGAACCAATAAGACCGGACAGCGTGCTTCCAGGAGAACTTGTTGCTCAGTACGATGGACGTGGGCGTGATGAGACACCTCTTTGGTTGCCAGAGCAGCGTGTAATCGTGTTCGGAGATGCTCTGACGGAACGAGGTGGCGAGCTTCGTGTCTGGGGATCACCGTCGCATGAGAAGCGAGTCTTGCCTGCCCTACGAGCTTTGCTCGAACTTCCGTTTGAGCTGGTCATAATTTCCCACGGGGAGCCAGTTCACTCACGATCAGCGTTTGAGAGAGCACTCAAGCTTCCTCCGTGGGAAGGCTAACCTCTCCGGCTAGAAACTTCCTATGCAGAGGAAATCGCCTATCGAATCACTCTGGAGGAGTGAGTAGGCCTGAGCTTCGAAATCGCAAGCTCAAACGTCAACCGCAACATAACACTGGCTGGAACCAGTGTGGCAATCTTCACCTTCTTGCTCTTCTTCCTGTATCCCGGATATTCATCTGGCGAGATCAACCCGGCTTTGTTTCAATTTACCATCGCAATCATAGTCTCGGTAATCTTCTCTCTGGTTATCTCAGGACTCTACTTTTACGGGACGACTCTTACTTTGACTCTTCCACCTGAAAAGGTAACAACCATCTTTGGAAAGGCCGAAGCATTCTGGCTCCTCGGCTACACTCTGTTGCTCCTAGAACCCAGCCTGATCCTGTTCACAGTGAACCTGCCAGTTGTCGGGTCGTATGGGCTGATCCTCTGGTTTGCTTACCTTTATCTCACTTGGTTGCAGTTTAAGAAACAAACCAGGAGGAAATGACCGTTACTAGTTCTCGGAATTATTCTGGAATCGTCTTTCCTTCTCGTTTGTGTTCGTAGAGAACCACAGACGAGACGGTGCTTCTGAGGCCGTTGATCTTGAGAACCTTGTCCTTAAGCACATTACGAAACGCGAGAATGTTCTCCACCTTTAACATACAGACAATGTCATATTCGCCCGTCACCTCGTACACGTCAGTCACCTCGGGAAGCTTGACAAGGCTCTGAGTCACGTTTTCGAGCTCTTTTGATTCGACGAAAAGGTTCAGGAAGACTCGGACCTCTTTGGCCATTGTTCACAATCCGGGGGTGCTAGGTCGAAGATTGAGAAGTGGAGCCTATTAAGGCAGAACGGTAAGGCGGCCCTTCCTAGTTCGATTTCAGTTTCAGTTTCTTCGGCAAATACTCGTCCACGATGTATGTCAGCCCGTATCTGCTGAAGGCTTCCTGCTCCGACTTTTTCCGGACCTTCCTGAACGTCTCAATTTCTCGCTGCCAGAGACCGCCCGCATACCGTGGATCCTTCTCCAGTTCGTTCAAACGTTTCAGGTCTAGGTCCGTAAGCGGGTCGCTCGGCAGCTTATAGTCCACGATGTCTGTCGCCCAGACGCCGCCCCAGATAGCGTCCGGAGTATTCAGCTCTCTCAAGTGCGCCGCGTTTGCCGACCCTGAAATAATGACCATGGCAATGTGCATCCCCCAGGGATCACCATCAGTGAAAATGTACACGGGAAGATCCAGCTCCTGGTTCAATCGCCTGAGCAGAAACCGTGTCGCACGCGGGGCCTGTCCCGCTGTATGTATCAGGACTGCTTTGAAGCGCTGGTGGACCCGTTCCTCAATAAATCTGGTAAAAAGTCCGCCCTTCTCGATAGCTATCACTTTGTCCACCTTCTTCTTGTCCGGCCGGACAAACTCTGAGCTTGTCAGCGCGGGACCAATCATCACCCCGTCTGGATGTGAAGCAAGATTAAGGGTCCGACCCTCATATCCCGGCACCGTATATTCAACTGTCACATCCCCGAAGATTGCGCTTCTCTCTTCGGGAAACACGTTGAAGTCTTCTCTCGAATAGCCAGTCACAGTTTCCAGATCAGTAATCAGATTGTCGCTCTCCTGCTGATCCTGGAAATCCATTTCGTACGCTTGAGCAGAATAGAAAACATCCCGGAGCGTACTGGTCTTGTTCTGCCCGGTCAGCTCGTCCGTAAACATTGCAGTCCAGAGCAGTTGGGTGAATGGTCGAATGTGCCTTACATTGCGCGCGCTCCTCTTCACATTCCTCTTTCCAAGAATGTACTGCCGGGTTTTGTCATCGTAGATTATGTTGGCAATCGACCGGCTCGGCATCTTGAAAGTCGGAAACTCCTTCTTCGACAGCTGATCATACACTTGGCTTCCAAGCTGTTCGAGGCTGGAGAGGACGTGCTCCTTCCTCTCCTTGATGACCCCCTTACTCGGGGTTTTCCTTACCTTCTTCGCTCCCTTCGGCGCCATATCTTATCAGACTCTTCAACAATGGTTTGACATCAGGCTCCTTCTTAGCCCTTGAAAGCTTCGTCGAAAACTGTGCAACCTTCGGGAGATACTTTTCAAAAACATCCACCCTCTTCTTCTCCTGAGCAAGATGCTCCCTCCGGCTGAGATAGATCCTGAGGTTCCTAGAAGCTTCTCGGATCGCGTTTAGAATCTCATGCTCAACCTCCGGCCGATCCGCAATGAACTCCTTGCCAACAGTCTTGTACGGAATCTTAGTACTACAAACGTGAACGAAAATCGCAAGCGGCGTCTCTCCAGGTATCACCCTGTAGCCGCGCCAGTCAATCTGGTCAACCACCTTCCACGACACATCACTAGCCTCATCGAACAGTAGAGGAATCTTGTTCGCGAACCGGAAGAGGAGAATCTTCCCCTGAGTCTCAATCTGCTTCCCACTGGCGATGCCCACTTCGATAATAAATGGAAAGCCCGAGTATGTGGCCGGTCTGCGCTGAATGGTTGCGACGAAGGCGGTCCCATCCTGTACGTCCTCTTCCTTTATTCCGAGTTCTTTCTTGATTCCGGTGGCCAGCAGATCCGCGCCAAGGGGCGAGAGGCTTGTCGGATCTGGGGAGACAAAATCTTCATAGTTCTTCATGGCGCTCACCAGCGTCACGATATCTGTCGACGAGAGATTCTTCGGGTTTTTCTTGGACCCAAGTTTCGCGTACAAAAGGAATTTACGCGCTGTCGTCTCGCCGATCCGTTGGAAATTCTTCCGCAAGAACTCCTGGAGAGTCCTTGCATTGCTAAGTCGGAGCATTCGCTGAACTGTCTCGACATCGACCCCGTGAGGATGTGGCAGTGTTTCGGTAGGTGCCGGCGGCACTACTGTTGTTCCCCTCGTGAAGTGGTAGAGTCGGCCGCGAGGATCGACGAACGTCAGATTGGCATATGGAACAATGATGGCTGTCTGTTTGAAGTACTCCAGTATCCTCGGCATCGCCCTCGAATAGTCCGCTTCTGTCTTGAATTCGATAATCGTCCCCTTCCAGTGAGAAGCGTTTGGCCGGGTCTTCTTTTTCAGAACAATGGGCTTGTTGTGCTGAATGTCAGTTCGAAGACCCACATCTGTAATTCTCTGCTTGGGATTAGTACTGGAGCTGATCTGAGCCTCGCCGTGGGTCGTTATTTGCCCATACAATAGCGCCATCTTTCCACCAAGCCCGAAGGTGCCGCGTGTCTGGCGGAGCTTGTACTTGGATCCGTAGAGCACTTGGCCGAACGCCGAAGGTATAACGTCGCCTGGGACCCCGATCCCATTGTCCTCGATCCGCAGAATGTAGATTCCTGGCCCGTCGAGTGGCCCGGATTCGTGTGAGAGTCTGACGTAGATATCTGGCGGGATCCCGCCGGTCTCGCAGGCGTCTAGCGAGTTTTCGACGAGCTCTCGTATAGTGGAATAGATCGACCTTGATGGACTAGTGAATCCTGCAATGTCTCGGTTGCGGTAGAAGAAGTCGGCCGCGCTGATCTCCTGGAAGACTTCAGCAACGGTCATCGCTAGTCCGTGCTGACCTGGCCTACGACTTCTTTGGCTGTTGTGCGACTGACCCTTCCCACAGTCCTAGAGCTTTCTCCTTCTTGGCCTGGCTCCGCTTCTTTCTCAAGAACTTATAAACGGTATCATGCTGCCGACCCTCAATCAGTTTCTCCAGAGCATCCTTCGCCATCGAAACCGACTCGAACGCGCCAATTACTGAAATTGTATGTCCACTAACGGAGATCAAAGTTCCAGTAAGTTGTTCAAGGTTTCGTCGACTCTTGCCTTCCTTGCCAATGATTCTTCCATCGACCCGCTTGATCTCTGCCTCGTTCTTACCGAAATAGTCGTGCAAGTCGACAATGTCAAAGGTCATGTCCTCGTTGAACAGAGAGAAGGCTCTTGGAGGAGAGAATCCTCTTCCAATGGCCAAGACCATGTCCTTTGCCCTCAGGGCAGATGACGGGTCCGGTGAGTCAGGTTTGACCCCTATGTCCACGGATCCTGATTCGCTGTCGATCGTGAGGTCGACGAACAGCTTCTGTTCGATCGTGGACTTGACTGCCCCTTTCGGTCCGACAAGAACGCCTATCCTGTCGCGGGGAATCATTGCTTTGACTCGGGTTTCGTGGATCATTTTTCTATCTTGAATATCCGTTCGAACGTCCTAGTCCTAACGTTGAGGCCCTTGAAATAATTGTTTAGGTTCTCTATATCCCTCTTCAAGAACTCCCTCGCCTCCGGATGCTCAATCGTCACCGCCTGAGCAAAATCAATCAGAACCGGATACCCGTCCGGGACCAGAATGTTATACTCGCTCACATCCCCATGAACAAGCTTCGCATTCTCATAGAGATCCTTCAACATTTCGACAATCTTCCCATACCACGACACAGCAGCCTGAAGCGGAACCTCCCGCAAGTGAGGTGCCGGGACCCCATTCTTCCCAATAAACTCCATGAGCAACACATTCTTCTCCACGTGAATAGGTTTAGGGACGGCAAGTTCAGCCTCTCTTGCCAACTCCAGATTCTTGAACTCCTTCAAAGCCCACTGATCCACAAGAGAACGCGAATCGTGAGGAATGTCCTTGAACCTCGGATCGCCTCGAATGTACTTCAGGCGCCCTTGCCTGAAAATTGCCGAGCTGGTAAGATAGATCTTTACAGCAACCTCCACTCCCTTTAAGTCGATCCCGTGATAAATGCGGCTCTCTTTTCCTGATTTCATAGTGCCTTGTAGCTCCCTGAGTCGGCCGGTGTTCAAGAGATGCATCACAGTCATCAGCGTTCTCCGATCGAAGACTTCTTCCATGGTCTCGATGTCTTCGCCGACTTTGAGTCGAACTCGACGTTCTCGGTCGTAGCGTTCCTCTCGTCGACGAAGATTTTCTTCCGGTTTGTCGCTCAACCTGATCCGAGGGGAGGAATAGGGACTACTTCAACTAGTGAGCAGTATCCATATTCTCGAGATAGGACCGGGGTTCCGGTCCTCGGAGATATTAGCGGGATGAGAAACTCGTTAGACCCAGGTACAGTTTCCCGAGCTCCTTGTGTTCAAGCAAGTCTTGGGCCTTTCCCTCAAAAACCGTTGTGCCATTAACCAGCAAGTAGGCGTATTGGGCAATCTGGAGAGCTCGCGTCGCGTTCTGCTCAACCAGAAGAATTGCGATGCTTGAGTCTTGGGAGAGGCGGACTATGGTATCGAGTACCTGTGTTGCCACAATTGGTGCCAGATTGGCCGTCGGCTCATCGAATAGAATCGTGTTGGGATTCCGTAATAGCGCCATGCTCATGGCTACCATCTGCCTTTCGCCTCCGCTCAGGTTCGATACTTTCGTGTTCGTGTACACGTTGAGGTTTGGGAAGATCGCCAGCGCCCTCTTGACCCTACTTTGAAAGTGCGAGTACGGTACAGTGTAGCCGGCCATTTTGAAATTTTCTGCAACGGTAAGCTGTGTGAAAGTGCTCTCAGTTTGTGGGAGATATGCTATTCCCAGTCGTGCAATTTCGTGTGGAGGAAGCTTCGATATGGTCCTATGATCTAGGGAAACCGTCCCTCGATAGATAGTTGTGAGTCCGGCGATAGTCTTCAGAAGCGTGCTCTTGCCGGAACCATTGGGACCAACTATCACGGTTATTCTGTTAGCTAGAGCGTGAAGAGAGACATCGTTGATTATCTGAAGATTCCCGTAACCTGAAGACACATGGTCGACTTGGAGCAATTCAGCCGCCTAGATAGGCCTCGATGACCCTCTTGTTGTTAATTACGTCATCAGGCAGTCCGGATGCAATCAGCTTTCCCAACGCCATCGCAAATATTTCGTCAACGTACTTCAACGCAATGTCGAGCCTATGCTCAACAATGAAGAAGGTGAGGCCTAGCTCGTCTCGCAGTTTCAGTATCTTCGAGAAAATCTGGTGCGCAAGTGTTGGGTTTACTCCTGAAACCGGCTCGTCCAAGAGAAGCAGCTTGGCATCCGACATTAAGGCTCTGCCTATCTCGACCAATTTCATCTGTCCCCCGCTCAGAAGATACGCCGGCGAATTCCATAATCTCGACAGCCCGAGCAGATCGAGTATTCTAGCCGCCTTCTCTGTGGCGTGTCTTTCCTTATCCGCCCAGAATCTATGGAGCAATGACTTGAGAAAGTCCTCGCCAGGGTTTCCTTTTTCCGCAATTAACAGGTTCTCAAGCACAGTGAGCTTCCAGAATAGTGCGGGTATCTGAAAGGTTCTGGCCAATCCCATCGCGTATAGCCTGTATGGGGGAAGACCTGTTACCTCGTTTCCTTCAAAAAGAATGTTGCCGGAGTCTGGCGTGTAGAGACCGCTTACAACATTTATGAGCGTTGTTTTTCCTGAGCCGTTTGGGCCGATCAGGATTCCGATCTTGCGTGGCTCCATATCTAGGGAGATATCGTCTAATGCGCGAAGGCTGCCGAAAGACTTGACAACCTTTCGCACGGAAAGAATGTTTGCTGCCATTGAAAACTAGAAAAAATATTCGGGGAAGATAGTAGTTTAGTTAGGTAGGTGCGTCCATGATATCAAGTCGGTCGACTCGTCCCAAGTACCAGCCAGCTGCCAGTCGCCCCCAGAGCCCGACAAGATGACCTTCCAAATCTGATACGAGGTTGGTATTCTGTCTCCACTTGGCTGTAGTGCCATAGGTCCAGTCAATCCATACATGCCTAGTGCTGTGCTCGCGATTACAGACTGTATCTTGGCCCCGTCTGTGCTGCCAGCTTGCAGGGTAGCGAGAGCACCCAGCCATACGTCGTCGTAGGCACCAAGGCAGTACGTATCGCAGCCAACATTGGGGTATGCCGTGGCAAACGAGTTGAGAAACGCAAGTGTCTTCGTATTATTGGCTGAGGCGTAGAGAGTAGAGGGGAGTCTAACCTTTGCTACCAGAGCACCCACAGTGCTTGAGCTGTTGGCTATCAAGCTGTTCTGGGCTTCTCCGTCTGTTCCAAACCATGGCATGGCGGTGTTGAGCAATGTTGAATGTGCTGAATCCATTTCTTGGATTATTGTTCCGAACTCTTGGAATGATATTGCGTCGATCGCGATTGGTCCCTTGGTACTATTGTTGGCGGTGTAGTCGTTGTAGATTCGGTCGACTTGCGAAGTAAACGTTGTCGCGCTTTCGTCATAGGGAATTGTATCGATTACGGTTCCACCAAGCGACTTGAATTTCGTGGCGGTCGCGTTTGCCAAACCGTCGCCATACGCGTCATGGATTTCTATGATTATCACCGCTTTTGCGCCCCGATCCCAGAGCATTCTACCGTCTGCTGCACCTTGAGCTACATCGTTGGGTGCTGTTCGGAATAGGTAGTCATTGGGGAGGGCTAGCGTGGGGGACGTGGAAGACGGACTGATAAGCACAATGTGGTGCGTATTAGCGTAATCTAAGATGTAGAGCGCCGCTGCACTGTTCAATGGTCCGACGACGACCGAGATCCCTGACGCAGCGAAAGCTTGAAGGCCACTCAAGGCTTTTGCATTGTCATGTGCATAGTCGTCGACCGATATGGCAAACTTTAGGTTGCAATTTGTAGCTTCAAGCGCAGAATTGACGTCTTTTACCGCCAGAGACGAAGAGTCTTGAGCCTTCTTACCCTGATCGGAAAGTGAGCCTGAAAGGTCCAGTAGTTCTCCGATTGTTATGGTCTGTCCAGAGCTACAAAGTGCCGTGGTGGTCGGCCGGCTTAGGGCTAGCCCCACATAGGTTGCTCCAACGCCTGCTCCTGCCCCGACGACAAGTAAGATTAACGCAACGGCGAGCGAGACCATCCGTTTTGCCGGTAAAGTTCCTGGTTGAGATTGCGGTTGGGATTGCAATGCAAATCCAGCTCTCGTGTTCGCGGATATAAACTATATTAGAGTTAGGGACATGTGAGCAGGAGCCCGAATTGGTGGCCCCCTATGTAACAGACGCTATCGTATATGGTTCTCTATTCGGTCTGATGGCTATCGGACTTACCTTGACTTACTTGACTACTAAAGTCCCAAACTTCGCCTATGGTTCGTTCGTGACGATAGGAATCTACACTTCCTTCTCTCTGTATCGTTTAGACAGAGTCAGCCCTTATTTCTCTATCCCCATTGCGTTTCTGCTCGGAGGGGTGGCATCTGTCGGGATGTATCTTGGGATACTTCGAGTTTTGGCACGTCGAGGCTCATCCTTGGTTGCTCTGATGATCTCTACTTTGGCACTAGATATTGCCTTCACGGGGATTTTTGGAATCTACACGGACTACTTGTACTATCACTATCTGCTAATTGACAGCAAGTCGTTTTATCAGCTTGGTGGCGACTTCGTGCTGTACGGTCTCCCCGGAGTGAGCTACATAGCTCCCATTTCTCTCGGCTTCATCACGCTAGCGGTCTTCCTGCTACTAAGCAAGACCAAATTTGGAGTCGCGATGCGTGCGTCTGTCGAGAATCCTAACTTGGCGAGGGTAGTGGGGATAGACGTGGAAAGGGTCTACGTTTTCGCCTGGTTTCTCGCTGGAGCATTTGCAGCAACCTCGGGGGTATTCTATACTCTCCGGCTTCCAGGGTCGGTTGATGCAGGTTCAAAGCTGATAGTAGAGATCTTTTCCGCGAGCGTCCTCGGCGGATTGGCCAGCATTTACGGTGCTGTCTTGGGCGGATTGATCATCGGTATGAGCGAGATTCTCGTCACAACTGCAGGAACTCAGCTTTTCGGATCTTGGGTCTTGATTTATCAAAAAGGTGTACCCCTGGTCATCATGATAATCACGTTGCTGTTTCTGCCACAGGGTCTCGTCTCCGTCAATTGGCGGAGCCTGCCACGAAAGATCGCCTCAAACATCTTGAAAAGGACCCGCCGGTCATTCAGGCGAGACAATTGACTTTCAACATAGCCATATTTCTAGTAGACTTTGGGACGTTCTACACTCTCTACCTCGCCGTTAGCTTGACCCTGAATCTTGAAGCAGGTTTCGCGGGAGTTCCCAACTTTGGAAAGGTAATGTTTGTCGCAGGGGGAGCTGCTATCGCGGGCTCTGTCTGTGGACAGTTGTCGGCCATAATACTCGGATTGAACACCTACGGAAACTACAACTCGCACGTTCCGTTGCTAATTACCGAAATCAACCCTCTGCTCAGGAACAACATCCCGTTGTCTCTTGCACTGTTGGCATTGGGGGTTCTCCTAGCTGCCGGTATTGGCAGCGCCATGGGCTTCGTTGCCTCATATCCAGCAATAAGACTCAGAGAAGATTACTTGGGAATGTTGCTACTCGGAGGAGCACAACTTTTTCAAATATTCTTGGGGGGATTCGAACCTCTCATTGGGGGCACTCAAGGAATTGAAGTTCCGGACGTGTTTGGCTGGGCGGATCTCGGAGTTGGGGTTAGAGATTTCGTCATTCTATGCTTTCTTACAGCGTTTGCCCTGCTCGTCTATATCTACGTAGAAAGAGTAGCTCGATCCCCCCTTGGACGTACTCTGAGAGCGGTCAGGGACAATGAGACGGCGTCGAGAGCATTGGGGAAAAACGATGTGGCAATAAGACGGAACGTAATAATCGTAGCATCAGCTATTAGCGGGGTGGCTGGAGCTCTGCTAACATTTTATGTCGGCTCGGTGGGTGCCGAAACTTGGACCAGAATAGAGTGGACTTTTTGGATTTGGGTCATGGTTATCATGGGAGGGGCAGCCAACAATGGTGGGGTGGCACTAGGGGCTTTTTCATTCACTTTCTTGTTCAAAGTCGTAGACCAAGTGAAGTACCAGTTTTCATCATACATACCCTTCGATGTGAACTGGCTCGAATACATACTGTTCGCATCATTGCTGATTTCAATTCTGGCTTTTCGACCCGGCGGGATTCTGCCGGAGAAATCTTCGCTAACCCTTCCTCCGACTCAGGTGTGGGGAATAATGCAAGGCCCCGGAACAGCAAGAGAGGGCTCGATCACAGAGCAAACTGATAATGCTGAGTCCGATCCCGGGAAAAGTGAACCTGGTTCTCCGGGTAAGTCCTAATGTTCTAGATGGAACGGTTTGCCGCTGGACAAGACAGTCGGGGGAACCCGATGTTTCCATTTCCTGAGCCAGTCTAGGTCGTCCTTGGATTCCCTAAGATCATCTGGCAGCATTTGCGGAATCTCATCAGAAATGGGGTACCATCTGTTACATTCTGGACACACGAGCAAACCTTCAGTTATTTCGTCCTTCTCCTCGAACACGTGAAGATCGAGTGGGTAGTGCTTGTCAATCGGGCATGCAAGAATGTCCATAAGCCGACGTTTCAACACTGGTCAATGGTTGCGACTATCATTTCGAGGGATAAAGTTGATCTCGACTCGCAAGTGAATGCCTACCGGGCGTTAAGGGTGACTAGGGTTTTCGATCTGCCCGATCTAAGTGCTGCGTCGCAGACGCGTATTGCTCTGAGAGCGTCCTCGCCCGAGGGAGCTTCCTTCGTGTCTTGAGTTATCGTTCTCATAAAATTCTCGAGTTCGACTTTGAGAGGCTCAGCCCAGGGCGTGAAGGGTTTGACGAGTTGCTTCGAGTTCTCTAGGGTGATTTCTTGTGTGATGTAGTCGAGGTTGATTGTGGCGTCGCTGCCTGTGATGATCAGTGTTCGGACCTTGCGGGGCGTCAACCAGTTTGCATCGATGAAACCTGTGGTCCCGCCGTCGAATCGTAACATCATCTCTGCATAGTCCTCGTAGGCACGTGTCCTCAATGATCCCGTCTGGGCAAAAACCGCTGACACTTCTTCTTCCAGCAAGTATCGCATCGCATCTATGTCATGTATGGCCGTGTCCTTGACTACGCCAACGTCTCCGATGCGTATTGGCCATCTGGCGACTCGACGTCCGGTCGCGATGATAACGTCTCCCACTATTTTCTGCGACAGCATTTTCTTCATAGCCTTGACTCCTGGGTTGAATCTTTCGATGAAGCCAACCAATAGCTTGACGCCCGCCTTTCGTGCAGAATTGACAAGTGTCTGGGCCGCTCTCTCTTCGCCTGTCATTGGTTTTTCGACGAGAAGATTCTTTCCCGCTTCAATCGCTGACAATCCAACTCTGAGATGGGTTTGGGTGGGAGTGCAAACCGTTACAGCTTCCAATCTAGGAGCGCGAAGAAACTTGCTAAGGTCTGTAAACCATGGGATCCCGTATTTTGAGCCAATCTCCCTGGCTCGCCTCTCGTCTTTCTCGCAGATGGCAACAAGGTCCGCCATTCGACTTTGGCGCAGGACCCGGACCTGATTCTCCCCCCAGAATCCTGTGCCTATGACGCCGATGGGGACGCGTTTCAACTATTGAGGGTGCCTCTTCCTATCGCAGTGTAGAAGAGGCCGGCCCTCTCAACATTTGAAGCTTCCAGAACTCTAGTAAGATCACAGATTGCGCCGGGATGCTTCATTTCGGATGCAATCTGATCCGCATCAAGTTCTGAAGCGAAAGACTTTGGAAGAGCGACAACTGCGCAGTTTGCTTTGGCGACGGCTCTAAGAAGACTATTTTCTATCCTCGCGCTCTCCCCGACCATCCTAGTCCACGGCTCAGAACCTTTCTCGCCAGGATACAGTGATACAATCGCTCCTTTCTTACGTAGCGATTGGACTATTGGTGGCGATTCTGGCTTGGACCATGAGTTCTTTAGCAGTCCGTCTGTCCCGAGAATCGCAACCCTAGATCTCCTGAAAGGATATCCGCAGTGGCTGAGTGCTCTTCGCACAAGGTCCACTATCTGGGACTGATATTCCTCGTTGATGATGTGTGCAGTTCGAGCGAGTCTCGGTCCGCTCCTGCCAAGCGGATGCGAGAGTGCGATTCCCGTCCCGATTGATTCCCGTCCGGGCATTGTGGTCGCTCGCATTGCGCTGCCGAATCGAGTGTCTCTGCACAATTCAAGTACTTCGTCATAATTGACACCTGTTCTTTCTGACATCTTGGCAAGTTCTAGTCCTAGAGCTCTTGTGACGTCTCGACTTATGGCTGAAAAGAGGCCCGACGCTTCTGCAACCTCAACCGTGGAGGCGAGGCTCAGTGTGGGAAAAACCCGGAGGAGTTCATCTTGGAACGCGGTTGGAACAGCATCGTCAAAGCCTGCTAAGATCTTTGGTTTTTCTCTGAACTCTTGGACGCCTTCTCCAGACCAGAAAAGTGGGAGGTAGTAGAGATGCGTCTCAATGCCCATCTTTAGTCCTCCATGTTTTTCTATGGTAGATTTTAGCGTCGACGAGGTATAATGTGGTCTGCACAAACCCGCGAAAGCAAGGTTCGTGCCTGCTACTAGTCCTGGGGCCAGTCCGCGGACTGTCATCTCCAATTTGTTCGTCTGGTCTGCGGTCGAAGCGTGTGCGGACAGAATCAGGGTCCGGATATGTGTGAGAGGAAGTTCTCGATAGTCCCTCGTTATTTTGATCTTCCCTGACTTTTCGAAGATTCCGAGTAGCCAGAGCGCCTCTTCTATGCCTGGTCTGTTCTTGTGCTTTCGATCGTCGTCGCCGAAAGGTCCCGTGAGATAGTTCGGAATGCCAGAGTCAGCAAAGAGTACTGAGAGGAGAAGCGCCTCGGGGTTGTCGCCGACTATTGCAACCGGGTTGTTCTGTTCCATGGATTCGATCAGTGGGTTTTCAACAACTTAGGCGGGGACTCTCGCCATCGTCCCGACATGGCTTAACCGATTTGTGTCTGTTCCATTGTAAGATTACTAGCCGTTCAGTGATCTTATTGCCAGTGATGAACGCAATAACTGTCAGTGCTCAACAGGAATGATCTCTGCCTGGCTCTTGCGACCGTCTCTAATCTTGGAACATCTTCTATCTCTTATTTACTCTAGGTTTCTCTCCTAGAAAATGCTCCGGGGATTGCTGACATGAGGGTCTGGATCGATATTCTCACGCCAAAACATGCTCTCTTCTTCGAGCCCCTCTATCGTGATCTGCTCCGTGAAGGCCACGAGTTGCTCCTTACAACTCGAACCTATAGAGAAGCCGAAGAAGTACTTGAACTGAAAAAATTACGATTCCACATCATCGGCGAGCACGGCGGGGCGACTCGTATTGGAAAGCTCTTGGCCAGTGGGCGGAGGATTGTCAAGCTGGGTCAACTTATCGAGGATTGGCGTCCAGACACTGCAGTCTCTTTCTCGTCTCCTGAGGCCGCTAGAGTCGCTTTCGGCCTGGGCATTCCGCACGTTACGGCAAACGACTCTCCTCATATTCGACCTGTTGCTCGCCTAACCATTCCTCTATCCCGTTACGTCTGCTCGCCTTGGATCATTGGCAGACATGTCTGGCTCTCATTCGGAGCACTACCCGACAGCCTCATTCCCTACAGAGCATTGGATGCTGCTGCCTGGCTGAAACGCCACAAGCCGAACCCCGGAGTTTTGAGACAGTTGTCGCTCAAGAGAGACAAGCCGATTATCGTTCTACGCACGGAGGAATCATTCGCCTCATACTTGGAGGGGAAGGCGAGTGACAAGAAGCCCGTGATCGGTCCCGTAGCGAGAGAGCTCTTGAGGCTCAATCTGGACGCACAGATAGTAATCTCGACCAGATATGGCCGACAGGCACCAGTTCTCAGACAAGAGTTCGGAAACAGGGTCCGCGTCATCGATCACATCGTCGACTCGACAAGTCTCCTCTTCTATTCATCAGCTTTCATAGGCTCCGGCGGAACCATGACCGTCGAAGCAGCTCTACTAGGCAGGCCAGCCATCTCATGCTTTCCCGGAGAGAAACCACTCTACATCAAGTATCTAGAGAAGGAGAGACTCGTCGAGACAATTCGATCACCCAAGAAAATCGCGGCAAAGATCAGCAGGGTTCTGGAATCGGAAGATGAAAGAGCGAAGCAGGAGATTCGTGGGAGAGCCCTACTACATCGCATGGAGGACCCTGTCAGGGTCATTTCTGAAGTAGTTAGAAGGACTTGGCAGAAACCCAGGAGCCAACCGCGGTTCGGTGCCGCTAAATTCGCCCAGAACAAGCCCTGATAACGAATCCGGGAGGGGTGTGCTGTTTTCACACTCTTTCCTTCCGCTAAACCAACAGTTTCGATCACCCCGACAAGCCTATCCCAAGCCCTGATCCATGAGACTCGCCCAGAGCAGATTCAACCAGCAAGACCCTCTGCAGAAAATCTCAAAAACGACTGCTCCTCACGACACAAAACACCTCTTCCACTGAACTGGCCGGATCCATGCTCGAAATCAGTTCGGCAGCCTAAACACCCCTGCTCGTTTCAGACTAGGAGCCTATCATCTTGTCGAAGAATGGTGTGAACTCGTCTAGTAGCCCTTTCAAGTCCTTCTCTGTCCTTCCTTCGACATAGGTTCGGACGAGCGGCTCTGTTCCACTAGCCCTCACAAGGAACCAGCCTCGATCCTTGAGATCGACGCGCACTCCGTCGATCGTGCTCGTCACCTTGTTCCCGAGCTTCCGGCGAATATCCCGCATAACTTCCACCTTCCTATTATCGGGACACACGTGCTTCTCTTTGGCCATGAAGAATCTAGGAAGACGGGCCATCAGCTTCGAAAGCGACAGTCTATTGTCCAGGATCGCGTTGAGTATCAGCACAGTCGCCATAGACCCATCCCTAACAGGCTGGTGAGGCATATAGAAAACCCCACCATTCTCCTCACCGCCAAGAATCGCCTTCACTCGCAACATCGTCCGAGCAACATTGATACTGCCCACCGGCGTCAGAACCAGCTTCCCCCTCCTCTTCTTAGCAACCTCAGCCACAGACATCGACGAGTTTACCGGAGTAACCACCCGCCCACCAGGCCTCTTCCTCAACACCTCATCCTCTATCAACGTCAGACTCTCGTCGCCCGAATGAATCACGCCCAACTCATCGACAAAGATAGCCCGATCACCATCACCATCATGAGCAACACCAAACGCAGCCTTCTCCGCCTTCACCGCGGCCGCGAGAGGACCCAGATTCTCCGGCCTAGGCTCAGACGTACGACCTGGAAAACCTCCATCAATATTATCGTTGATAGTGACGACCCTACAGCCGAGTCTCCGAAGCAGAACTGGCGTCGTCAATGCACCCACACCGTTCCCAGTATCAACCACCACCGTCATCGGCTCACGGAGCTCTCTCCTGCTCACATAGGTCGACAGGCTCGACAAATACGGGTCAATAGGCTCCGATGGACTTGTCCTCTCTCCTGGAACCTTGCTGATACCGCGCGACTCTTTCGCCGCAAGTCGCTCTACCACCTCCTCTTTATCTCGGGCGATTTCGACCCCGTCCAGGTCCACGACCTTGAAGCCGTTATACTCGGGAGGATTGTGGCTGGCCGTAACCATCACGCCTGCCTTACCAGTAGACCACTTCACCAGGAATTGGAGGCCTGGAGTAGTGATCTCTCCACAATCCTCGACATTGTTGCCTTGCGCGAGAATACCCGCAACAACTCCCTCAGCCAGCATCCGGCTCGAAGTTCTACCATCATACCCAACCAGAACGGCTTTCCCTCGGAAGAGCATAGCCACACTCGAACCAATTATATAAGCGAAGCCAGCATCGATAGTCGACCCGACGACTCCTCTGATACCGTTAGTTCCGAAGAGGCGTGGGGCTTGCAAGAACCATCCCTAGTTCAATACTATCGATCCGGGACTCCCATTCGCTGCCTCCGGAGCCGTGATCTGGCCGGCAATGATGGAGCCCTTGCCTACTGTTACTCCTTTTCCAATCACGGTTCGTTCGGCTATCAATGACTCCTCCACCAGGCAGTTCTCGCCGAAGACTGTTTCTTGGAACACTATCGTATCTCGGACCTTCGCGCCCGCCTTGCCTCTGACTTTGGGAGACAGAATGGCGCGGGGGCCAAGTTTCGCGTCCTCTTCGACGATACAATCATCGCCAAGATACGAGGGCTGCTCAACTCCCGCCACCGATGCTTGCTGCCTTGCCTCCGCAGAAGGATAGTCTTGTCGCTCAAGTAATTCCAGAGCTGCTGTCACATAGTCTGGAATCTTCCCAATATCATACCAGAAACCGATATGTTTCCATCCTCTCAGCTTCATTCTACTAGCTAAGACGAGAAAGATTTCCCGCTCAAGACTAACCTTTCCAGCGGGTATCATGTCGATCACGCTCGGATTCAGGATGTAGGCGCTCGCGTTTATCCATCGAAGACCCTCGTTCTTCGGAGACTTTTTCTCAAAACTAACAATCTGATCTTGCGAGTCTAGGGTAACTAGTCCGAAGGTCTTCATGTCCTTGACTGAGAAAAGAGCAATCGTTGCCTCGGCACCAGGCTCCAGATGCGCCCTCGAAAGCTCAGCGAGATCGATATCGCTAATGACGTCTCCATTGACGACCACTAGCGATCCTCTCCAGCTAGCAAGGGGGCAGCAAGTCTCAGGGGGCTCCTCGTTCCCAGAGGAGTCTCCTCAACAGACAAAATCACCCGATCCTCGATCTTCCTCGCAGCAAGCTCTAGCCTCAACCTATGCGAGAGATGGTTAACCGCCAGTATCAGCTGTCCCACGCCACCTTCAACCAGCCAGTCGAACACGTGCTCGATGAGGGGAGTTCCCACTAGGGGAAAGAGGAGCTTCGGCTTGGAGCAACTCAAAGGTCTCAGTCTCGTAGCGAAACCTCCGGCAAGTATCAGTCCTTTCAAGCCTCTCACATCCCGCTCGTTGAGGATTCGCGACGAAAATGCTGTTATAGCCTTTACCGATAATAACGCGGTCCAGTCTTGCCATTAGCTCTCTCGAGAAAGAGGCTCGGCCGCAAAGGGGTGGAGGCTATTTTCAGCCCGAGTCAGGAAGAAGAGCGGGACCCGAGGTTTCTGATTGGGCTAACAGCAATCGTGGCTGGAGGCTCACTCTGGGTGATTTTGATTCTGGACAAATATCTGAAACCGTTTGGGACTCCGATCATAGGCTCCTATCTCTCGATCCTACTGCCTCCTCTCGGGCTAACCCTTGTAATTAGTGGGGTCGGAAATTGCACAGCCTTTTCGTTCACGCGCCCAGTCAATAAAGGTCAAGACGGGAATACATTGGACCCAGTCTCGGCGCCCGGCGCGTTGCCTGATGGTGAGTCTTCACTTCCGGAGACTGTGGAACCCGGGGAATCACGGCTCGGAATCCTGTCAGATCCCAGCACGAAGTTCGGTCTGGCGGCGTTTGTCCAAAGCTGTATCGCAATCGCGCTCTACTCCGGACTCGCCGACGAGTACCAGTCAAACATCAGCATGCAAGAATGGATCCCCTCAGTCTTTCCATTTGGGCGGTACCTTCTCACATGGGAAGCCGTACTCATTGCTTCGGCTGTCCTCGGTCTTCTTATCACTCAATTCCTTCCAAGCAGACCACTAGCGGATTGAGAATTCTCGAAGCGTAACGAAAAAGGCGCTAGGGTTTCTAGGAAAGCTTGTTGCCACAGTTCTTGCAGAACATGGCTTCCATCGGGTTTGTTGATCCGCATGACGGACAGACCGTCGAGTCTAGCAATGCACCACACTTTATGCAATGCTTTGCTCCACTGATCAATTGAGCCCCGCACTTTCTACACCATCCCGCCCCCCTAGCGGTCGTTTCAGCGGGCTTGGGAGGTGCGAGGGAACTCGGAGAGAAGACGTCTGAGAGAATGACCACGTCGCCTACAGTTAGGATCTTGTCGTGGGAGATTTCGAATTCTTTGGATAGGTCTCTGTCTTCAAGGAGTGTTTTGAACTGTTCTTTGTCGACCGACAACAGTAATGACTTGATCTCGCCTGTGTCCGTGGGAATCGCTTTTCTGACTCTGCCTACGAGTATCCCATGGGAGTCGACGACTTGGAGCCCGGTTAGGGCGTCGAGTCTCGCATGATTCTCTTTGATCTGAGGAACCTCTGGCAAATGATCGACATATTTTTCGCAGCCATAACAGTACCATCGCTTCTCGTGAGCCTTTGTACGCACAAACGTGAGCGACTGATTACAGTCTGGGCATCGAGCTTTAGGCTCATCGTCAAACGTGCTGTCCATGCTGATTTCAACGAAAGAGCTGTTTCACTCGTCATTAGGCATGCATTTCTTAGTTAACACCTTCGCAAGTTACTTGCTCTCGTGGTTGCGTTCGGTCGCGGATGACAACCGGATCCATGTGAAAGCGCGACCTTTTCGCTTGCATTGTTCGAGTCAATTCTTTACCCGGATCCCTTGGGTTCCATCAAAGACGAGGCTGAACCGTTAGCTACTATCTATACTTAAAAAAGTATAATTGCCGGATCAGCCCAAACCATTCCGGCAACGGGACTCACTCCTCCTCATTCTTTAGAGAGGCACGGAGAATAACGGGGAACAGTGCAATTCGAACACCGCACCACCTAGGGCCGGTTCAGAAATCACTATTGACAGACGTCGCAGCGTTCTCACCTTGCAACATAACTGGATTCTTCCGAATCTACGACACATCCCTCGATCCTCTCAGAATTGGGTCCACAGGGGCAGCCGTTGCTCTACAGCTGGGGGTGATAACGCGCGTCAGGCTTAGGAAGGCGCGTAGAACGAGGATTCGCGCAACTTTTAACGGCCGACCATTACCCAGACGGTCAGTATCCAACTTCGTCGCTGAGAAGTACATCCAACTTAACGGTAGGACCATTCAGATTGATGTTGCGCATACGAGTCAACTTCCCATCGGTTGCGGGTTTGGAACCAGCGGTGCTGGAGCCCTCAGTCTTTCGCTGGGGCTAAACGAAATAATGGGTCTATCTCTGGACAGAGTTGAGACAGCCCAGATTGCACATGTTTCCGAAATCGTGTGCAAGACAGGATTGGGAACGGTATCCTCCGCCTTTTCTGGAGGCTTGACGCTTAGAACCGTTCCAGGAGCGCCCGGCGTGGGAACCGTCAGAAGGGTCAATTTACCTATATCGTTTCGGGTTGTGGCGGCAACCTTTGGACCTGTCTCAACCAGAAGTGTCCTCGGCAGCAAGCCCATGAAAGATCGAGCCAACCGGTGCGCCAGGAGTCTCCTCAAGAAATTCGACTTGAATCATCCGCGAACAAGTTTCATGAGGGTTTCGCGAAGGTTTTCGGACTGTCTCGGTCTGATGTCCGGCAGGTTGGAGCGTCTCAGCCATAGTTTGGACTCGACACGATTCGAATCCAGCATGGCGATGTTAGGCGAGTCACTATTCGGAATCGATTCAGACGACGAAGCGGCGAAAACTGCGACTCGTATTCGCAGGGAAGGCTTGAAACCCATCGTTTGCCCGATTTCCAGATCGGGAGCGCACCTGCTTTGAATATCGGCGAAAACCACCCCCGGTTTCGGTCTCTGGTGGTTAGAGAACGACTGACCAGGGCTGTGATCACAGGGATTGTAGTTCCACAGGGATTGATTGCTCATGGGAGGGGAGAGGCCTTCGACTATATTACGGGCGAGAAAACGAGTAGAGCTGCAGCGCGCGCAACGTCAGCTGCCGCTGCGCTCCTCCTAACAGCCGACCATCCTGTTCTTTCAGTTAACGGCAACACAGCTGTACTTGTTGGAAGAGACATTGTCAAACTGGCGTCAATGCTTAACGCACCAATCGAAGTCAACCTGTTTCATCGAACAGCTCGACGAGAACATCTCATCGCACGCTACCTCACACGGCTAGGCGCGGAGGAGGTTCTCGGCGTCGGTAGGGCCGCCCGGACGACGATTCGGGGAATATCTAGTCCTCGAAGACGCACCGACCCGAAAGGGATCGGAACAGCAGATGTGGTTCTGATTCCTTTGGAAGATGGTGATAGGGCTCAAGCGTTAGAGCGAGCCGGAAAAAAAGTGATCGCAGTAGATTTGAACCCGCTCTCGCGAACCTCCCAAGTCGCCTTTGTCTCAATAGTTGACAACGTGGTAAGGGTCATCCCAGCTTTGCTCAGGGCCATTGCAAGAATGAGGAGAATGCGAGGAAAAAGTCTGGCGAGACTGGTTAGTACTTTCGACAATGATCGGAATCTCGCAGAGTCGATTGAAGATGCGATTCATTATCTTCGAGGGTGGGTAAGAGATTGAGTGAGTTGGAAAAGAATGGGCGGAGAAAGGTCTCCGTTTCGACTTTCGGACGAATGAAGACCCAAGCCCAGAAGGTAGTCATGGTGACATCCTACGATTATCCCACGGCCAAAATCGCGGACGAGGTTGGAGTGGACTCGGTATTAGTCGGAGACTCGTATGGCATGGTTGTCCTCGGCTATGACACTACCGTCCCGGTCACAGTCGATGAGCTACTGCCCGTCTGTCGAGCAGTCAAGAGAGGGGCGGCTCACCCCCTTCTAATCGGAGACATGCCGTTCATGAGCTTCCAAGTTTCAGCCGAAGAAGCAGTGAGGAATGCGGGACGATTCGTGAAAGAGGGTGGAATGGAAGCTGTCAAGGTTGAGGGTGGAAGAGATGCGTCGCGGATCGTCAGCGCGATCGCTCGGGCTGGAATACCAGTTCTTGGACATATCGGGGTCGCTCCGCAGACAGCGAGCCTGCATGGCGGCTACAGGATTCAGGGAAAGAACCCAGATTCTGCAAAGGCTCTCTTAGAAGACGCGATTGCTCTTGAGGAGGCGGGAGCGTTTGGCCTTGTCCTCGAAATGGTCACCGAGGAAGCGGCTCGAACGATAACCGAGAAGATTTCGATTCCAACAATCGGAATCGGGTCGGGCAGGTACTGCGATGGTCAAGTGCTTGTCCTGCATGATATTATCGGACTCTATCCTAGGTTTACACCTAGGTTTGCGAAGCGTTACGCTGATGTGGCAGAACTCATCAAACAATCGCTCGACAAGTACACGGGCGAGGTGCGGAGCGGCCAGTTTCCAGAGGAGCAGAACGTATTCAGAATGGACGAGGATCGAAAACTCGGTCTTAACTCTCGACGGAAGACCTGACGGTTGCGAATAGTCATCGTCGGAGCCGGTGCGATCGGGTGTCTCTTCGGAATACGTCTGCACGGGTCGGGGCAGAGCATAGTGCTAATACACCACAATCGTCAGACCGTCGCCTCTATCAGAAACAAAGGCGTGACTCTGAAGGAACTCTCGGGAAGGATCATCAGAAGACGCGTCGAAGTGAACCAGTCATTATCCGAAAGGGACCATCCAGACTTGGTGGTACTGACGGTGAAGGCGTACGACACGGAAATGGCAGCTCGAAGTCTGAAAAGACAAGTCGGCCGCAAGGTTCCGATCCTAAGCCTTCAGAACGGACTAGGAAATATCGAGACGTTATCCCGATACTTTCCAGCCTCATCAATTATCGCTGGTACCACAACTGAGGCTGCCCTTCAAACCCGTCCGGGCTTGATTGCGCATACGGGAAGAGGCTTCACATGGATCGGGGAGGTCACAGTGAGAGCGACGAAACGATGCATTACTATCAAGAAAATCTTTCGCAACGCGGGCTTTAGAACAGAAACCAGCAGTAACATTAACGGCGTAATCTGGTCGAAAGCGATTGTAAACTCTGCGATAAATCCGATATCTGCGCTTGCGCGAGTACCAAACAAGGACCTGCTCAGAATCGCGAATCTGACCGACGCTTCTCGGAAGCTCATCAGCGAGGGTCTTGAGGTGGCTCAAGCTCGAGGAGTCAGACTTAGCCCAAGACCCGCATTGCTACTCTCTAAAGTCTTGGCGTCATCGGGAAAAAATAGGTCTTCGATGCTTCAAGATATTGAGGCTGGAAAGAGGACGGAGATCCGACAGCTCAACGGTTGGCTTGCGTCAATCGGCAAACGTTTAGGGGTCAGAACCCCATACAATTCGCTTCTTGCTCAGTTGGTCCTTGGATTAGAAGCTTCGAAGAACCTTCCCTAGCCGAATATTAGGAACTAGGCCAGACTTTTCGTTTTGAAAAACGCGGTTGCGAATTTATGCGGTCGTGAGGGGAAAACCTCTGCAGTCCACCTTCCCCTTAACTCGTCGGATGAAGTTGGGGCAGGCAAAGCATTGAACAAACGAAACGGTCTTGTTGAGCACAGGACAAGCCACCGCTTCTTTTTTCATTCGAGCTATCTGTTTTCCCCCGGCCACGCCTTTCAACTCGTCCACGTATTGCTTGGCCGTAGGGGGTGGTTTCTCCGGCTGGGTAATCTCAACGACATACCTTGCCGGCGGAGGGTCCTGGCTCATGGACGATCTAGCTCCAGCTATCTTCCAGGACTTAATTACTCTTTGTCACTAGCAAAGTCAAAACGCCACCGAGAATTCCCTTCTCTCAACTATCTTTACGGTAACCGTTCGCCTAAACTGTAGCTTGCAACAACCTACTCGTCAACGGGGGCTCACTTGGACCCAATCCGCTTGGAGACCGCTCCAGAAGGCTGCAAATTTACCCAAAACGAATGAAAAACCACCCTAGAATCGGTGGTTTCTGAAGCGCATCGCCCGGCTTCCATAAACCGCTAAACGGTTACGGGGACGCGACCAATCCCATCCTACCTGAATAATTTCACCGAGCACGAATGATGCAGGTAATTACTCACGACCACCTACATCCAAGAAATCGTAATTACAATGCGAAAAACGCGGAACACAAAAACAAGAATCCTTTTTTTTGCAAAAAAATGTGCAGTTACGCGCGCTCGAGAAAGCGCCACAGTAATGACCGTCGCGAACCGCCACGGACCTGGTTCGCCGCATAGAATCCTTATAATCACTCCAAAATCGGCCTCGTCCAAGGTCCCCCTTTGCGTCATCCGCGCGGTTATCCACGAACTGCTGTAGTGCTGTCCGGGGGAGAAGGGATACGGTTGCGTCCTATTACAGCCGATCTTCCCAAGGGTCTCGTCAAGGTCGGAGGCAAGCCCCTACTGCAATGGGTCCTCGAATGGCTTAAGGAAAACGGTATCACGACCATCATAATCGGCGTCGCCCATCTTAAGGAACGCATAATCGAATATTTCGGCGATGGAGACCGCCTCGGGGTCAACATCACCTACAGCGTCCACACCGTCGAGGGAGGAACAGGAGAAGGGTTCCGGCTGGCCATCACCCGTTATGTTGATGAGCAAACCTTCTTCGCGCTGAACGGCGACCAGATAACAAATGTCAAACTCAAATCTCTCTTCGGCAATCACAAGAAAAAGGACGCCATGGCAACGATTGCAGTAGTACATCCCAGACTCCCATTTGGACTGGTCGAGGTCGACCGACAGAACAATTGTCGTGGATTTCTAGAAAAGCCAGTCCTCGAAGACAGGTTCATCTCAACAGGAGTCTACATCTTCGAAAAGAAGATCACTAAATACATGCCAACCCAGGGCGATATTGAGAGATCGACCTTTCCAAGGCTGTCACGACTTCACAAACTATCGGTCTTCCGACACTCCGGCTCATTCACAACGGTCAACTCATTAAGAGAACTCGAGGAAGCCGAAGAGACACTGCACGGGAGGAAGCTCAGCTGAATGTGCTCGTCACCGGAATAACCGGTTTCATAGGATCACGACTCGCATCCAAGCTGGTGGATCGAGGGGACAACGTCTACGGTCTAGTCAGACACTCCTCCGAGAGAGAACTCAAGCGGCTCGAACACATAATCTCGCGGGTCCACCTGATCGAAGGCGACTTGGTTAGGTATCACTCGGTCCTCTCTGCCGTCGAGGCCTCCGATCCTAACATCATCTTCCACTTGGGAGCACTAACGCCTGTTCGACTCTCATTCGATGATCCCTATCCTTACGTCGGAGCAAATTTTGATGGGACACTAAACCTCGTCCACTCTGTCTTGAGGCAGTCACCAAACGCGAGGCTTATCGCGGCTTCAACGGCGGAGGTGTATGGCTGGCAACCTGGGGATAAACCCATACCAGAGGAGGCCTTGCTGAGGCCCGCCTCTCCGTACGCTGTCACTAAGGCCGCCGCAGATCAGTATATTCAGATGGCCAACAAGATCTATCATCTTCGAGGCACCATCCTTCGCCCCATCAACAGCTACGGCCGCGTCTGGGAGAGCGGCTTCTACACCGAATATCTCGTATCGAAAATGTTGCGGGGAGAAACTTGCTATGTCGGCGCACCCGACTCTATCAGAGACTACATGTACGCGGACGATCACGTTGACGCATACGTCGACGTCGCGCAGACGGAGAAGGCGATCGGAAGAGTATACAATGTCTCACCAGGCAATCCGGTCACGAATGCTGAGCTTGCAAAGAAACTGTCCGCGATAACTGGATTCAAAGGAAAAACCGTCTTCGGCTCATATCCTCCAGGATATCCACAGAGGCCTCAAAGCCAGGATCCACAATATCTGGTCCTAGACAACACAACTATCCGTAAAGAAGTAAACTGGAAACCTGGATTCTCGCTGGATGAAGGATTGAAGAAGACAGTAGAGCTCTGGAACACTCGCGCGTAAGGATCTGTTGCAGAAGACTACTCTGATCCTATCGGTCGGTCATACTCGTCTTCTAACGCGAGGAAGCCGGAGTAGCCGCACTTGTCACACACATACCTGATCGGCAGTATCCAGCCCTCCAAAGGAGCCCGTGACCGTCTCACATTTGCCCCGCATTGCGGGCATGAGAGAGATCCACGCGTGCCGCGCCTGATAGATCGGAAAACATCGATTAGTGTCGACATTGCAAAGTTTCCTAGTGCAGCTCTATACTCGTCTCGGGAAATCCATACCCGACGAGTACCTTCTTGACCTTGTCGCGATGATCCCCCTGGAGAATTATCGAATTGTTCTTCGACGTACCACCGCATGCACAGTACGTCTTGAGTTTCGTGGCAAGGTCTGAGAGATTGACACTCTTTCCATCGATGCCCTCAACAATTGTCGCAGGTTTCCCCCATTTGCGCATCTCCATGCGGACCTTGACAGTCTGCTGCTCCATACTGATGGTGCCGCATACACAGAGATCTTTCGGGAGGCCGCAGGTCGAGCAAACGTCGGCCATTCTAGAAGCCTAAGACTCCTTTCGGTTCGTCCACGACAGTTCATTCACGTTCCGCGTATTTAAGCGTGCCCTCTAAGCCAGGTCTAGAGTCCAATGGATAGAAAGAAGACGAACCAGAAAAGCCATGTTCCTAGCAGCACGAAGAAAACGGTTGGTTTTTCCCGCATGACGTCGCCAGTGATGAAATGCTCTCTCAGGGATGAAATCCGATTCGTAACCGACAGTTTGAGACCAGCGGTACTGGCTTGTCTCAAGCTGATTCGGGCAGGAATCTCTGGCGTACTAGGGATTGCTGGGGGGTTCCGGGGTAGGCTTTTGATGTGCCAATCCGTCGGATTGAACGTATAGTGATAAATATTCAGGACGGCTACGGTTGTTAGCTTTAGTGGGAGAATGAGCGAGCGTATATCCGTTTCAATCGAGTTGGAGTTCTTTAACAAGTATTTGTTTAACGCTTTGAAGAGGAGCCTATCTAATGCGACGCCGAAAAGGAAACTTGACATTATCTATTACTATTCGCGTGATCCTCGCGTCAAATTCTCGATAGCGCTGAACGGTTTCAGTAGTGCTAGTGCGACTTCGCATCCGCAATGGACTACCGTGTTCAATAATATCCAGAGTATGCGCCAGTATCTCCGGTAGGTTTGCGGTTCAGGCGGACAGGCCAAGGGCGTCTTTCAGCCCTTTGTACCTGTTCCGAACCGTGACTTCAGTCACGTTAGCGATCTCAGCGATCTCTTTCTGTGTCTTCTTCTCACTTTCCAGTACGCACGCGACATAGAGGGCGGCCGCTGCCAGACCCATCGGGTCTTTCCCAGCGACTACTCCCTTGTTTCTGGCATCCTTCAATACTCTAATGGCCGCCTGTTGAGTCTGCATAGTTATCTCAGCTCTGCTAGCGATTTTGGAGATGCATCTTACCGGGTCCTCGACCGGCATGGCCATTTCGAGTTCTCGAAGAAGCAGCCTGTAGCACCGTGCAACATCCTTCTTCTTTATTCTGCTCGCTCCCGCGACCTCCTTTAGGGTCCGAGGAGTCTCCGAGGATCTACATGCAGCATAGAGGGAAGCAGCAGCAATAGCAGCGATCGACCGTCCACGGACGAGGCCGCTGTCAAGCGCTTTTCTATAGACAACTGCCGAGGCTTCTTTCACGCTTGCTGGAACGTGCAGCTTGTCCGTGAGACGGTCAAGCTCAGCCATGGCCTGAGCAAGGTTTCGATCCGAAGATGAATGCACCCGGGTACGGATCTGCCACTTCCGAAGCCTGAGCATCTCCATCCTCGTCTCCATTGGGAGCTGGCGACCATAAGCATCCCGGTTAACCCGATCTATTACCGTGGAAAGGCCCTTGTCATGGATAGAGAACGAGGTCGGTATCCCGACTCGTCCACGCTCATCCTTCTCTTCCTTGGTAAAAGCGCGCCACTCAGGTCCCCGGCTCATGAGGTTCTGGGAAAGAACCAGCCCACAATCCTGACAGATGGTCTCCCCTTGATCAAAGTCTTCGATGAGGTTGACACCGCCACACTCAGGACAAACATGAATCCCAGGCGCTTTTCCCCCGGGAGCCGATGGCGTTGTCATTCTATTCCCTCCAGCTTTCCTGCCCGTCTCACCAAAACGGGTCGTATCCTCGACAGAAGGCTGCATCACAGGAAAGTGAGAGAGTAGCCGCGTGAGCATATATAAGACTTTCGACAAGTATATAGGTAACCTCGGTTCTCGCACCTCGAAACCTATTATTGACGAGTTAGAGCGGGTAGCTTCTCGTAGCCCGGTGGTGTAGTGGTCTAGCATAGCACGGACGTTTGGGCCAGATGTCATCGACGTCCCTAGTGGGCTCTGGATCCTCTTTGAACGGAGGGAGGAGTCACCTGCTGACGGGAGTTCGAATCTCCCCCGGGCTACCGATTGACGACCATGTTGGCGAGACTTACTGAATAATACTAGGCCGCACCTCAGAGTTAGGTTCTTGAAAGCTTCAGCGGGACGGAGATTAAGACCTAAAATGCGGTCCAACAAATTGAATGGATCTGGTATGAAGATGCGTCCCCCAGCGCCATCCAATCATGGCACGCACCACATGAAAGGCGAGGGCTCGACAGGTGGCGAGTTTCGACACCCAAGCGTGGCTGTAGGTGGGACTTTCGACATTGTTCATGCGGGCCATGAACGGCTGCTATCAAGAGCATTTGAACTGGGAGCGGTCGTGTTTATTGGAGTGACTGGCGATCGACTGGTTCGGCGGCTGCACAAGAGTCACAGAGTACGGTCATTCTCTTTCCGTGTGCGAGATCTTCGCAGATTCCTCAAGGTGCACGGTTGGCTGGGCCGCGCCAGGATCGTGGAGCTGAAGGATCCCTTTGGTCCGGCAATCAAGAGAAAGGATCTGCAGGCTCTGGTCGTGAGCGAAAATACGAAGCAAAATGGGAGACGAGTCAACTCCATGAGGCGACGGTGGAAACTTCCACCTCTCCGACTCTACGTGGTGGGGCTCGTGAAGGCGGAGGATGGCGGCCTAATATCTGCTACGAGAATTCGAAGTGGAGAGATTGATTCTCGTGGAAACCCGATGTCAAAGCATGGCTAGAGGGAACGTCATGTGCTCGGGAAGCGTCCTGCTCTTAGAGCATTTGGTGGCTGAGTCCGCTTTCGGCCGAGTAGACTGTCAGCATCTGTTCGAGTTCTCGGAGGAAGCCGTTGCTCACGTGCCATCCGGAATCCTTCCTCTCGATGAATCCTGCCCCGACTAGGCCGTGGATCATGTTGTAGAATTGGCCAACGCTCATGCTTCGTTTTGAAATCCAGTCTTTCCAGGCTTGTATTGGCAGTCCTACCGGTTCGGACTTTTTGACCTCGCGCCAAAAGTTCTGGGCCTCGCCGGCTAAGAAATCGCTCTTCCAGAAGACTCGCCGGAAAAGCTCTTCCGGGGAACCAGGAAGGTTACCTGCTTTGAAAAGAATGGTCGTCTTCTGTCGTGGAGGTCCGCGCACGGCTCTTCTTGGCATCAGCTGTCACTTTTTCGGCGAGATTGCCCGGCCCGTTTAATACTTATGGTGAGTTAGCACCTTTTCCAGCTCAGAGGAGCTGAGCGGTTCGCGCACGGATGAGTTTACTTAAGTAAAGGCATTGGTAAATCCAGCGGAGTTTCGGGTGGAGGTCGCCCGCGTATTCGCTCATCCAGAAGCAATCTCCTCAACTATCCTAGCAAGTCTTTGGGTCGAGGATTGACCAACGTAGAGGTTGGTCGTGGTTATGTTCTTATGGCGCATTAGGTCACGAATCGTGAACGCGTCTAATCCCTTATCCTTGGCGTCAGTTGCGAAGAAAGCCCTCAGACGGTGAGGTCCCACCCTTTCCCAGTCGTCGATTCCGGCTTCTCTAGCATATCGCTTGACGATCTGTTCGGCCCGAACCGCCGAGATCGGAAACACTTTGTCTTCCTGCTTGTCGTCTAAACGACCGATGAGTGTTCGGGCAACATGATATCGTATCCGCTTGATTACCTCTACGGGCAACACTACGAGGCGGTCTTGAACTATTCCTCTCGCGTACCCTTTTCCTTTTACCCAGATCCCATCTTGTCTGATATCTTCGATTCTAATGCCCGGAAGCCCACGCCACCCAACGATTTCGCCACACCGAAGCCCATAACGCATCAGGAGCAACAGAAGAAAGTCTCTCTCGCTTCTTCGTCTGGAAAGGTTGAGCATGGTGTTAACTTGGGAGCTAGTAAGCCAAACCTTGCGTTTCTCTTTGCTTTCTATACTAGAAAGCAAACTTTTCACTCGCGCTCATAATCAGCCCAGAATAAGTTTCCCTTCGGCTTGTCTATTCTTCAGTCAGCGTCACGAGGATCACTTTTTTTCGAGATTTTCTGGAGATGTCTGGCCAGCTGGAAGTGTTTTGGGGCGAGTTTCACTGATCAGGGCTGGGAATACGCTGGTCGGGGCTGATCGAAAGTGCTGGTTTCACGGAAGAAAAGCGTATGAAAACAGCGCACCCCTCCCAGATTCGTGATCTAGGCAGGTTTTGAAGGATTTTTCGGGCAGTTTGACTTTGCGGATGGCGGGAGGGCTACTGAACGGATACACTGGCTCCAATTTTTTGGAGAGATGTCAAGTCTCCAATATTTTGGAGGCGGTCGAATTTCGCTCGTCACGTTGTGTATCTCGGCTCTTTCCTCAAACCCTGTTGCGATGGCCCACCTTCAGCCGGAACGCCGATAGGTGGAAGTGGGGGTGGTATCCCTAGGCTTTTCGACATGATTATCGCGTCTGCCATAGCTATACTCGACACCGCCTGAATAACGGTCGGCGGAGGCGGTCGGTTCTTCTTGTTTTCTTCAACGAGCTGTGTTACCTCCGCACGGTCCCCGACTATCTGGGCTTTGCCTTTGATGCTGAGTTGGGCTATGGAAGGAGTATAGTTCACAGTGAAGACGAAAGGCGCTTCGGCCGTTGCGTCGTTTTTCTGATCTAGCCCTACGATGTTGATGTTTACTACAATTTGCACCTGAGCGGGCAGCTGCGAATCTGGCGCCCAGTAACGTTCTCCGCTAATGTTGGTAACTTGGACGGTAACCCTCAACAAGTATTTGTCATCCTGATCAGCTTGGGGGAGTGCTTTATCACTTCTGCCTCGGCTCGTTGACGCTGGCGACTCCGGTCGTCTTTCGCACCCTTTGAACGACTAATTTGCGACCGTCTACCTTCACGAGTAACAGGTCTCCTTCTTTGAAGGGAAAAACCGAGTCATCGGTGAGCTTTGTAGGAAGGTAGATCCTTGGCGATCTGTAAACGGTCTCTCCAGTATCAGCGGCCTTCTTCGCGACCGCAAATCGCGTTAGAATCTTCTTCACCATGGAGACGATCCCCTGCGAGGGAGCTAAGAAGTATATCAGCGTTTACGTAAGTAAAGGTTTTAGAATTTGCTCGCATAGTTCGGTATCGAATCGCGTTGGAGTCCTTGGTCGAGTTTTGGCACTATGCAGCTGGGCTGAAGCTAGAGGAGAGGAGGGGGTGGAAAAAACTAGGATTGAAACATGTAGAATCGGTAGCAGATCATTCTCTCGCCTTGGCCCTATTGGCTATGTTGGAATCGGAACGCAGGAGCTATGATGTTGGTATGGCTCTGAAGCTTGCGCTGATACACGATCTGGAAGAGGCGATAACGGGCGACCTAACGCCTCAAGACAAAAAATCGAGGGGCGGCGAGAGAGTTCGTAAGGAGAGGCAGAGGGCGATAAGGAAGCTGATCAGGAGCCTGCCGGCAAAGAACCGGACTTCCTATCGAAGAATGTGGAGCGACCTTCAGCGGTCAAGAACAAAGGAGGCGAGGCTGGTGCACGAACTCGATAAGCTCGAGATGGCTCTTCAGGCGCACGCCTACGCAAAAACCGTTGGTAATGGCAGGATTAAGGACTTTTACAGGTCCGCCGCACGAGGAATCAGGGACCCAGCTTTGCGAAGGCTGCTAAAGTCAGTGACCGGTGGGTCCTAGACGGTTGTTGCCACTCTCTGCTTCGCGGACTTCACGAGCTCGTCTTTGTGGAACACTGTCTTGAATTCGCGAGTGAGGATTCCTACATAGTCTGAGATTTCTTCCTCGCTCATGAACTGAAACATATAGCTGCCATTGTAGGGGGATGCTTCGCCTTCCCGCTTCATGAACTCGATGTGCATCAACGGATCGCCCCTTTTGATCGTAATCGGCTGTCGCTCATTGCTGAGGTTGACCAGTTCGAGAGCTAGTCTCCCCACGTAGCCGCTGTGGACTTTTGCGGCGTTAAGGAAAGACAGCCCCATTCGCCCATACTTGCTCTTTGCCGTAAGATGAGCCACGAAATTGGGTGGCGTAAAGACAACCTCGTTAGAGATTAGATTCTGATGCTCGAGATAGTGGAGGGTCCGCTCATCTTTGACGGTAAGTACGTAACCGTCACCGTCGAGGAGCCCGTAGTCGAAAGGGTGTATACACTTGTAGGTCCTAATCAGTCCCGTAAGCTCGTTCTTGCCAATAATGCACATACTCCGGCGAGCCCAAGCCGGAAGAATTTGATTGTTTCGGTCACCGAGCTAGATAGCTGGTTATGCCGATGATGTTCCGACAAGAACGAACGAAAGCGAGGGCGATGATGAAAGGAGCGACGCATAATCGAACCCTACTACGAGCAGGAGGTCACTGACACCGTTCGGAGAGACGAGTAGAGTAGCGTTAAGATCGAGCGGGAAAGGTGCAGCAAGCGGTGCGGGAGCCCTACCCGCCGCGATTATTAGTGTGGCATTGGTGAAGAGTATTCTTACAGCATCGTAACGACCTGAGTGTACTGAAGCGGAGCCTATCGTCTGGGCAACTGGTTGATACACGGGGGACAGTAGATCCACAACCGGAAAGGATTGAGAGACATTTGTCCATCCAGGGGTTCCAGCCGGATATCCTTCTCTGTGCAGCTCGATCATAGATACTCGAACAAAGAGATGGCTAATGACGCTGCGAGCAGACAGAGTCGAAAGCCTCACCGTGGCCGTGCCCTGTGTCGTTGCAGGCGCATAACTAATGAAGACGAGGAGGACTAAGACACCGATGAATGCGAACCGTCTCCAGACGGGGAAGCCGTACATTGGTACGAAATGCGAGCCCCAAAACCGGTATTTAACCATCGAAAGACTGCTAAACAAACAAGACCGGTTCTCTTCGTTAACGCAAGCACGAAAATACGTCAGACGCAGAAGCCTATGACTCGAACCTGAGATGCCGGACAAACCCTCTATAATACCAGATTCGGCATGTGACAAAAGTTCAGACTGTTGCCAAGAATGAACTACTCACGCTTGGTTGACGCATATGAGAGCATAGTCAAAACCACCAAGCGCCTAGAAATATCGAGACTACTCGTCGACCTGCTAAAACAAACTCCTCCACAGATAATCGACAAGGTAGTCTATCTCACACAAGGAAAACTCTACCCCGATTACCTAGGGATAGAAATCGGTATCGCAGAAAAACTGGCCATCAAATGCATCAGCGCAGTCACCGGTACAGCCGAACAGAAAGTAATGTCGGAATACAAGACCAAGGGAGACCTTGGGACCGCGACCGAAGAACTCCTCGCACAAAAGACCCAAGTAGCGCTCCAGAACGAACCCCTCACAGTAGAGGACGTTTACACTGGGCTCGACCGAATCGCTCGATCTGCAGGTTCAGGCTCAGTCGAGGCAAAGATTCGACAACTAACTGGACTACTAGGGAAAGCATCTCCAGTCGAGGCCAAATACCTCGTTCGAACTGCCCTAGGCAGGCTTCGCCTCGGCGTCGCCGACATGACCATTCTAGATGCTCTCGGCCAAGCGTTCACAGGCAGCAAAGACTCACGTGCTCTTCTGGAACAAGCATACAACCGATCCTCAGACCTCGGTCTCCTCTCGAAAACTCTGGCCACCGGCGGACTCAAAGAGATAGAATCCTTCAGAATAACTGTCGGCGTCCCGATACGCCCGATGCTAGCGGAAAGGTTAGCTGACGCGAAAGAAATACTCGAGAAGATGAGTGGGACCGCGGCAGCTGAGTACAAGTATGATGGTTTACGGATACAGGCACACATTTCGTCGAAATCTATCGTAATGTTCTCGAGGAGATTGGAGAATATCACAGGTCAGTTTCCAGACGTCCAAGAGCTAGTAAAGAAAAGCATAGCCGCGAGTGAGGTCGTTCTGGAGGGAGAAACGGTTCCAGTCGATAGCGCGACTGGGGATCTGCTGCCCTTCCAGCTGATATCGCAACGAAGGGGCAGAAAGTACGAGCTTGAGAAGACGATCGCCGAAATCCCAGTAGCGTTCTTCGCCTTCGACCTCCTTTATGCCGAAGGGGTTGACTACACCCACCAGCCATATCCTAGCCGTCGAGAATCGTTGGAGAAATTGGTTCGGTCCAGCGATCGATTTGGTCTTTCTCGAAGAATGATCGTTCAGACCCCGCAACAACTCGATGATTTCATGCAGCAGGCAGTAGCTGACGGATGCGAGGGTTTGATGATCAAGAACGTAGGCCTAGAGTCGATCTATAAAGCTGGGTCGAGAGGGTGGAGTTGGATCAAGTACAAGAGAGAATACAAGTCTGAGATGCAGGACAGCGCTGACCTTGCCGTAGTCGGCGCTTTCGCAGGCCGTGGAAGAAGAGGGGGAGCATACGGTGCGCTTCTCCTAGCCGCCTATGACGAGAAGGATGACACATTCAAAACAGTATGCAAATGTGGCTCAGGATTCACCGACGAAGACCTGGCTAAATTGCCTCAACTGTTGGACAAGTACAAGACCAACCATAGGCATCCGCGAGTAGACTCCAAGATCGAAGCAGATTCCTGGTTTGTACCCGGACTGGTCATCGAGGTCATCGGAGCAGAAATTACGCTGAGTCCAATTCACACGTGCGGAATGAATTCCATAAGACCGGGTGCCGGCTTGGCAGTAAGGTTCCCACGATTTACGGGCAGGTATAGGACAGAGAAGGCTGCTGAAGACGCGACTACTGCAGTCGAGATTATCGAAATGTACAACAATCAGCTGAAGAAGATTGAGGCCAAGTCGACTGAGGCTGTGTAGGATCCGGGAAAAGTCTCTATCAGGACGCCTCTAGCATGTTTATTATTCGCTTGTGCGTCGCTTCGACGCTTTCAATACCCGTGTTCAACAGCAGACAATTCACTTTGAACTTGGAAATCATGGCTCTGAAGAACTGTTCTTGACGAGAATGGTCGAGATGGAGAAGGTATGGATTGTACCATGGTTCATAGCCCATATGACCCCACATCTCTTTTGGCCCCGCCCCCGGACGAATCATGTATTCTCCCTTTCGTAATACTTGTATTGCACCGTCCGCATCAAGCTTCACCTCCGGAGGACTAGTCTCATCGCGGCGCAGTAATACCAGAAGTCTAATTCGTGCCTCGTCAGCAATCTTGTCCCGGCCAAACAGTTTCTCCCGGGGCACTAGCGTTCTGCTGTTTCCGAACGCGTAGTAGCACCACTCGTACCCATCGTCGAAGACGCACTTTCCGTTATTCAGTTTGCACCCGGTTGGGCCGATAGTGAATTCGCATTTCGATTTGTCCGTTACGACATTTTCGCATTTGTTCTCGTCGAAGATCTTTCTTAGCCATTCCTTGTTTAACTGACTCTCTGTCCGCATGTAGAGACTCCTCTCTGGCTGCCTGCCCAAGAGGTGCCCCAGTCTCCGGCCTTCACTGTGGTCAATGTAGACCCAGTCATCTCCGATGATTCGTCCGCCGGAAGCTTCCATGAGCTTGAATGCCTGAGTAGTCTTACCTGTACCTGTGGGTGCGACTATTATTGCACCTTTGCCATCAACGTCGACGCATGCGCCGTGGATTGAGTGTGTGTTCTTTGTCTGCTCAAGAACCGCCGCCGCCATTCCCAGAGCCCAGCTCTTACATTGTCCATAGTATTCAGTGTTGAAGAATAGAGATTCGTGTGTCTCCGGGCAGTAGTAGGCTGAGGGTTCGAAGTCTTCAAGACCAAATGCTGAGATAATTGTTGCGTCGGGAGCGGCCGTAGTCTTGGCTTCGTTCCAATTCAGTCTCCAGAAGTCGTACTGATGTTTGCTGTTACCCCAAAACTCGACAACTACTCCGTTCAGGTTGGCCTTAGCTCTCAGCGAGTGCGCGGAGTCTAGCTTCTTCTCAGCCTTATGTCTCAGCTCCTCGAACTTCGGCCGAGGGACGTTCTTGTCGCTCTTTACTCGGGTAGTTGAAGCCGTTACGTAGTTGTCAAGCATTAATTTTGAGGGCCTCGGACTGAGAGTGCGGCCACTTCCTCGAATATGACCTTTGCACAGACGGCAGCAGTCTGACCTGAATCCCGTTCGGGGGATACTTCGACAGCATCCAAGCCGATAATGTTGCGACCCATTGCCCCGTCAACGAGCGTGAGGAGTTCGTCGGTTGAGAGACCGTCAGGCTCAGGATTGCCGACACCGGGAGCGTAAGCGGGATCAAGTACATCAATATCAACAGTCACGTAGGCATGAGCGAACTTGGAGACGAAAGCTCGGATCCTCTGAGCCGCCTCCTCTATGGGGGCCCTTCGAAGATCCATTGGAGTGATAAGCTCTACTCCGGATTTCTTACAGTAGTCAAGCTCAGGTTTCGAGAAGGCACGTATGCCCACTTCCATTATGTGCGTGGGGCCGATACGCTCGGCGACCCTACGCATGAAAGTGGCGTGCATGAGTTTCTCGCCGAGGAATTCGTCTCGAAGATCTAGATGAGCATCGAAACTGACAAGTCCGAGATCCAAGGGCAGCGCATCGATCGCTGCCTTGGTTATAGTGTGTTCTCCACCTGCCATGATCGGGATTTTGTGGCCGGCGCCGAGTTCGGACCACACCGAAGTGACTCTATTCAGAGTCTCGGCTGTGCTCTCCAGGGTGTCGACGTCTCCCATATCATGGACGGGAACCTTCTCAAGATCTACGTCTGATCGTATGCTGTACAGCTCAAGGTTTGCCGAGACATCCCGGATGGCCCCGGGTCCAAAACGGGACCCAGCCTTGTAGGTGCTACTTCTATCGTAGGGGACCCCGAAGAAGACGAAACTAGATTTCTCGTAGTTGCTGGAGACCCCTGTAAATGCTGGGCGGGGAGAAAGGTACAGCTTGGCCTTGCTCAATGTCGGTCTAGCCGATTCTGGCAGCAAATGTAAGCCTTATTTTGGGAAGCTCTTTCGCTGGATGGAAGCTGAGCATGTCTAAGCAAGAGACGAAGCCCGCGGCCGTAGCGACTGGGGGTCTGAGGCCTGTCGGGTTGTCGATCTCATCCTTCTTCTATGCTGCTTCTGGGGTTTACTATCTGGTCTATCCCATAGTCGCAAGTGACCCCACTATCTGGCCGCTCTACCTGATAGGCGCTCTATCATTGATGGGAAGTTTTGGGGTTCTAAAGATGACAAGGTGGGGGCTTTGGCTGGGTCTTGGGTTGTTTGTTCCCCAAGTCATTGCGCCGGCATTCGCGCTCAGGACAGCGTTGTCGTATCCGGGTCTGTTCCAGCAGCCCGTTTCAATCGCCTTCGTTGCGTCGCTCTTCGTCTTAATGTTTTTGCTTCTTTGACTTTTCTGCTAGTCCTTGACAAGCGGCGGACCTTCAAGTAGACGCCTGGCTCTAGACGGAGACGTTGGTGTTTCACCAGCCCTACCAATTTTCGTCTTTTGTTTTGCGGTGGCAGCGTAGCACCGGGGGCAGGAGATCAGTTTTCGCCTTCCCCTTGATTTGACCTGGATCAGCTGGAATCCGCATGTCTTGCAATTCTTTAGGGTGAGGATGAGGGCCCCAAACTGTGGAAGTGGAAGCGTAAATTTGCATCCCTTCTGATAGCCTGTGCAGCCGACAAAGCGTTTTCCTGAGGCTCGGCTCCGAATTACCATAAGCTTCGAGCCGCAAGATGGGCATGGGATGTGGAACGTAATGTTGGATACTCTTTGAGCTGAGACTACTTCACTGAGCTGGGCTCCCAATTCGCTCTCCTTCGAGATCAGGCTGAGCATGACTGGTCGAAGATGTTCGAGAGCTTCTCCAAGGGCTTCTTGTCTGGTGGCTTGTTCTGCCTGAATCTTCTCCATTTGGTTTTCAAGCTGGGCAGTGAAACTAGGGTCTATGATGAGCGGACAGTATTTGTCGAGAATGGCGATGATCTTGAGTGCGAGGGATGTAGCCTCTATTCGGACTTCTTTGATGTAGCCTCGTCTGTAGAGGATTTCGATGATTTCTGCTCTGGTCGCTTTTGTTCCAATGTTTTCTTGCTCCATTCTGCGTAGCAGACTGCTTGGATTGTAGCGGGGAGGAGGATCTGTGAACTTCTCGATCGCTCGGATATTCTTGATTGGTACACGGTCGCCCATCTTGAGTTCCGGAAGTTCTTGGGAATCGTCTAGGGCGTAGGGTCGGTAGAACTCTATCCAGCCTCCTTTGATCGGATGAGTTCCTTTGAGGAAGAAATTGTGGGGAGTTTTCGTGAGGCTGATCTTTGTGATCTGCCGGACGCTCGCCTCGGCGAAGGTTGCCATGAATCGCTTGATGATTAGATCTAGGAGATTCGCTTCTTGCTGGGAAAGGGTTCGGTTCGGTGCTTCCCCTGTGGGGTAGATTGCAGGATGGGCCGGGTCCTGTTTTGGACCTTGATTGGGACGAAGGCTCGATAGGCCGACGAGTTTGGCTACCAGTGCCGCGTACTGCGGTCGGGCTGCTATTCCTCTCAGGATCTCATTGTAGCCAATGTCTGATGGTAGTTTCTGGCTTGATGTACGTGGATAGGAGATTAGTGCGTCTAGGTAGAGTCTTTCGGCCAGGGCGAGGGTCCTCGCGGGCGAGTATCTGAAATGCCTGTAAGCCTCCGCCTGTAGGGTTGACAAATCGAAAGGGTAGGGTGGAGGTGTTTGGATCGCCCGGGATTCGACGTTAGCAACCTCTAGGATGGAGTTCTTACAGTCATTGACGACCCGTGTCGCGTGAGCGACGAGGAGAATCTTCTCCGTTTCATACTCTAGCTGGTATGTCTCGCCATCATGGAGAATTGTCGCGTCGATGGTCCAGAATGGTGTCGGAGCAAAGGACTGGATCTCTTCTTCTCTCTCGACGACGAATTTCAGAGTGGGGCCTTGAACCCTTCCGGTCGAGAGTGTCGAGTAGCCTCTGTTCTGTCTAAGCGAGGATTCTGTCAACAGCCTGCTCAGGTTTATTCCATAGAGCCAATCTAGTTCGTGACGGCACCGGCCCGCATCTGCTTGCGAGTAGTCTAGGTGCGGGGCGAGATTCTTGTAGGCGGTCTGAAGCTCTTTTTCTGTCATTGTGCTGAACTTCATCCGTTCTGCTTTCGTGTGAGCATTGTTGCAGGCGTATCGTAGGATTGTGTAGCCGATGAGCGAGCCTTCGACGTCGTAGTCGCATGCGTTGATGAAGCGGTCAGCCTGCTTGGCGAGAGAGTTTATGGCCTGAATCCATCTTTCGAGCCTCGCAGCCTCTCTGTCGATTAGATTCTTGGGCTTCCAGCAATAGTCCCAGACGGGATAATAGCGGCGGCTTGTGCGTGTCTTCGAGTCAACGGCGTAGAGGTGTCCTAGGGCGGAACAGACGAATATCGTTTCTTGTCTTCGCCTGGACTCGTAAAAGTGTGCGCCGTACGCTTCGACTCGGCGGGGGTCATTGTCTTCGTCGAGTGCCCGTGCAACACGCGCGGCGGCGTCAGGTTTCTCGCAGACGATGAGAGTTTGTATTAGTTCCACCTCGAGGGATTCTCAAGGAGGAATTGGGCGACTTGTCTGACCCTTTGACCTGAACTTGGTAGCTTCTGAATTCGTTGGAGAAAGTCGGGGACCGAGTAGCTGCCATAGCCTACTGTCCAAGCGTCGAAGGCTTGTTTGAGGTTCTTGAAGGCTCGCAGGTGCACGGAGCAGTAATCGGTCTCCATAGCTTCGGTCTCTTCGTGGCAGACCAGACATGTCAAAGCAGGGTCTCCGTCGGGCGCGCGTCACTGACTTATTTTTTCAAAAATAAGGATTCTTGTTCTTGCGACCGCGTTTGTCGCATTGTGGTTATGCGGCGTCTCTGGAGAAAACCACCCCCCCGGGAGGGGTCGAAAAAAGATAACGGAAAAATAGCGAAGAAATTGTTTGGGAGCTGTCGTTGGCGTTTCGGGAACCACCGGTTTTGCCTGTTTCTTCAGCGTTTTCAGATAATCTTCCAGCCTTTGTGAGGTTTCCTGGAGGGGCCAAGTTCCACTTTCAGTTCGGGGAGCAGGCTTGACAGCTTCTTGGTCAGGGCGACGGCCGCGTGCGCATCAGGCAGATCGGCTCTAGCCTCTGCTAGGAGAGCCATTACGTCATAGTTCTTCCAACGGCCCTCGTTCAGAAGCACGCCAGTTACCCAGAAGTGACTCAGTGCGGTCAGTAAAGAGGGCCAGAACCGATGGTTCGTGATTTCCAAGTGTCTGCCAGACGACAACGGCTTCGTTTGAGCTTGCGTGAGAAACCAAAGAAGATTTGTTTGTCGGATTTATGCCTTTGTGCTCAACCGAATGATATTTCTAGCGGCTTAGAGCATCTACTAGCGCCATAGTGGGGACAATGCCCGCCAACTCAAGGAAGCCCCAAAACCCGAGGAAACGGGCCATCCAGAAAGCCGCGCAAAGACGAAAAAGCAGAGGAAGAATCTATCTCGCAACCATCGTGATCCTTATCGTAATAGTGGCTATCGGCTGGTATGTCTACTCATCCTCTCTGTCAGGCGCGCCCGACTTTTCCCTTGCGGCACCTACCGGCGTGACAATTCACGCTGGTACCCCATCCACTGTAATGGTAAATGTGACGACGGTGAACCATTTTGACAGTACAGTTGCTCTCTCAGTAACCCCGTCCAGCGGATTGATCGCGACAATAAGCCCCGCCAACCTGACGGGCTCAGGAACGGCCAGATTGACGATGACGTCGACAACAAACGGAACATTCACTGTTACAGTCACCGGGACTAGCGGAAGTCTCAAGCACGACGTCACCCCCATCGTCGACACCCCTGTGTACGGGACACTCGACACTTCAAATGGAACAATAGTTGTTGAGCTATACAGAGCGCAGACCCCGCAGACAGTCGCTAACTTCGTTAATCTGGCGGGCCGAGGTTTCTACAACTACCTCGTTTGGCATAGAATATCCCATAATCCTCCTCCTGTCATCCAGGCAGGAGATCCATACACGCAGTACGGCAACACCAGCAGATCCACCTGGGGAACAGGTGGTTCGTCCCCGACTGTTCCCTTGGAAATAGATAGTTCTCTACATAATGATCTAGGATATCTTGGGATGGCGCGAGGACCGGACGTCAATAGTGGGTCCTCACAATTCTACATCAACATGGCTAACAATAACCACCTCGACGGAAACTATACGGTATTTGGGAAAGTGATCGGACCTATGACCGCTGCAAACGCAATCTGGAGCACTCCTGTCTACCCTTCAACC